>Ga0265299_10000483_pt1 | contig 49672 bp, 111 predicted proteins | sample AusTroGonzalo_MG_4_FD_193485 | JGI IMG/M metagenome (GOLD analysis project Ga0265299, IMG submission 193485) | Bovine rumen microbial communities from tropical cattle in Woodstock, Queensland, Australia - Gonzalo_02 | ecosystem: Host-associated > Mammals > Digestive system > Stomach > Rumen ...
CATTTCTCCGCTCTCGAAGAGCATCGCCCAGTGCCTTATGAGACCATCGTCCAAGTTCATGTTTTTCCTCTGTGAAAGTTTATGTTATTTACCCAAAAATCGAAAATATAATATTCACATGGAATACAATACCATAACTGACATGAACTACAAGGACCTAGTCAACGTCCTTCGGGAGCGCGGAGAGGAAACCCTCTCCGAGGCGTACGCGACATTGTTCGAAACCGAGATAGACATGACCGACAGGACAGACAAGGCCGCAGGGCCGATATACGTGCATTTCCAGGACGGAGAGGGGGCAATCTGGTTCTACGGTTTCTACGGGTTCAAAAAGAACGGCCCCCCCTCTTTCAAGGGAAGCCCGACTGAACACGTCTCCTCCGATTCCGACCTCGTTCCAGCCTCAAGACGCCTTCTCAACAGGATTTTCGAAGGAGTCCCTGGGCTCAGGACAAAGGTCAAGATGATTCTCGGCCTGAAGGGGTTCGACGCTGGCGGGATTTGGTGACTTTCCCCCGTTGCATTCTGCGTATTTCCAGACGAAGCCGTTGTGGGTTTTTTGCCTTCCCATGCAACAATTTGAAATGTTACTCTCACTTGAATTAGTTTTAACCGCAGCTTCTTTAATGGAGGGATATTCCGCCACGAAAGTCCCGTCAAGAGAATATTGAAGCACTTTCCTGAACTTCTTCGCCCTAACCTCTGGCTTCCTCATCGGGTTTTTGTCTGGATACAACCTCATCGGGTTTTTGTCTGGATACAACCTCATCGGGTTTTTATCTCCCTTTATCGCTTCCGACATCTTCGCTCTTACCTCTGGATTTTTCATCGCCTCCGACTGCTTTGTCCTTACCTCTGGATTTTTCATTGGGTTTTTGTCCCCACTTATCCTCTTCACGAAATCGACCCTCAGCTCCTCGTATTTGTCTGAAATCCATCCAAGCTCAGCGTCCCCTTTCCATTCGATTGTATGAACCATTCTCCAGAACGCATAACACATCCTTATCTCCGAGTCGCTGTCGTCAGTCTCCAACTTGTAGTGCTGCCACAGCAAAAAATGCGCCCTGACGTGCTCCTTCGGGGTAAGCCGTATCAGATTGTTCGGGTCGTTCACAAGCTCTGGGAAAATGCTCCTCGGCCTTATATGATGGACTTCGAACGGCACGCCGTCTGGAATCGGATTCCTCCTCCTGTAGTCTATCAGTTCACGATACTGCTCCAGGTAAGTCTTTCCGTTCGTCTCGAAAATCACCCGTTTACCGTTTTCTTCCATGTCGCATCATCCTTTCCCAGATAATTTTACTTTCTAGTTGTCCAGCATTTATTTTCTCAAGGTCTTCTTCCGTGGCGTACAGAAAATAAAACCCCTTGCATTTATGCCTTCTTTGTATTGCCCTATCGGCTCTAAACCCAGCATTAAACGCCTCCGCCGAATTTTTCCACACCTTAACTATGTTTCCATTATCATCAACTTGAATTACCTTTTTCCAGCGGTCAAGAAGTTCTTTCGGCCTCTCAGAAGTTTCCGTGAAAATATATCCTTTGTGGGATTTTCTTTCATGACACAGAACGAGGGCTATGTCCGCCACGCTAATTCCCAATTCTCTGGACGCCTGTCTATGGCTATCGTATTTCCCAATAAGATTCCCGTAACCAGCATCCCAGACATAGACGGATTTCGACTCGCTGTGGTTCTGTTCGATGCCGCAGAATGAATAAATCTCGTCCAGCAAATCAAATCTCTGCGCCGCGCCATATTCACCTGGGAATCTTCTTTTGAACTCCCCCCTTGTTTTACATTGACTCGCCGCCCGAATGAGTTTTTTCTTGCTTTTGTACTTTCTGCCAGCTCCCCCCAAACCTCCAGCCTTCGCCTTGTTCATCATGGTCCAACCGTGTTGCCGATACCATTCAATATAGAACTCCTCCGCGAGCTGGGCGTCTTCCGACGACAAATGTTCCGCAAGAATCTTCGGATTTGGAATTTCAATTCCGCTTTCCCTGGAATGCCTGTAGACTGGGGACCTCAAAGTGTTTCTATGCTGCCAATCCCGCCCTCCGTATTTTTGGCAGGTCAGTCCGACATAACCATAATTGTCCTCCGCAAATAGATAGACATAAACACTATATCCGTTTTTGTGGATGTTCTCCACTGGCTTAAGCCAAGAAAAACCATTAATCCATCCGTTTTCACAGGAATTTTTATACGCACCAGGAAACTTTTTTGCAAATTCAGTCCTCGTTTCGCATTGTTTTGACAATGCCTCGCATTTTTCCCTAGTATTGCAATATCCATGCACTATTATCCTTTTGAACCACATGTCAAGCCAACCGTTATTTTTTGATTGAAAGTATCCCTGAGGATATTTCCTGCAAAAATCGCTTATGCTTTCACATTCTTTTGCTGCTTTCTCACAATTTTCGATTTTTTTCCAATACCCCGATGGCTTTGGTTTCCTCTTTGTGGGAACGGAATCTCCTTTATCCCCGACTTCCATCACGACCCCTCCACCTTCCAGAACTCGCACCTCCCGAGAAGCCCGTCCCTCCTCAGGACGTCGTACGCGCATCTCGACTTCCTTGCGAACTCGGTCCTCGTCCCGTATTTCCTCGCCTCCTCAAGGCACTTCTCCATAGACCACTTCCGACGCCCCTCCCCAGCCTTCGAACGCCCGTCCTCAAGCCAGGTGAACTCGTCCATGAAACCGTTCCTCGCCGCGAAGGCATACGCCCTTGGAAACGCTTTCTTCAATTCCGACTTCGTCTTGCACGTCTTGGCAATCTCAGCGCACTTCTCGAACGTCCACACCCTGCTTCTGGGAATCCCGTACTTGTCTTTTCCGTCCAACGTCCTGCAAAAGCGATAGTGTGCCATAAACGTCTCCAGAGCCTTGACCCTGGACTCCAGTTCGTCAATCCTTGACGCCATTTTGCCGAAGGTCAACCGTCCCTTGCCATTATCTTCATTTGTTTTGTCTGTCTTGCATTTATCCATTTCATTTCTCCTTTGTATGTGTTGTTTTGCATTTCAGATGGAATATTATACATACAAGAAATAGACGTGGGGAAAATTTTCGTCTGGAGGATTTATTTTTTATAATTTTCATTTTTGATTTTTTTTACGTAAAATTTTTTTCTTTATTCGTATGGGCTCTTACGCCCGCCCGCGCGTCCCGCGTTTTACCAGTACCCAGGTGGGGGTGTTTGACCTGGTGACTGGGGTGGCATCTGAAGGCCAGCTGGGAGCGGGTACACCAGTTGCCATTTTTTGGACACCTGGTTCAGACCACCCCGTCCCTTACCCAGTACCCTCCGAAGAGGCACCCCGTTCAGACCGACACAGTGCCGACCCAGCTCCCTTGCGACACATATACCCAGGTCTGTCACAAGAAGGCACCCACTTCCAAAGAGATACCCAGGTCTCCATGGACACCCACCCCGTCCCCCAGCATTACTTGACAGAGGGGTATTCTTTGGTATAATAGACAAAATCAGCGGGATTTTTCGGAAATTATACCAAAACAACCCCTATATGTCAAGTAAATCCCACTTGGATGGCATTACTTGACAGACGGATACCTTTTGGTATAATAGAAGCACGAAAGGGAAATCCCATGAAAGACAAGTTGAACATCCTTTTAGGTATAGGAGTCCTTACATACCTAATTGTGAACCTCGGCTATATCGCGGCAATCATCGTTTCCTGTCTGTCGGTGTGCGTTGTAAAGAATCTTGAGTGCAAGGGGAAATAACTTGACAGTTGTCATGTCTTTGATATAATAGAGGCATGAAAGGAACCCAGCCATGAACAAACTTATTCAGATTATCCATGACCTAACCGCGTCACAGATGGACAAGTTGATGGAGATTATGGACACAAACGACTGGAATGTCACGACTGCGCTCACGAACAGGTTGCAGGACATAATGGCCGCATAACTTGACAAGCGCAGAGTTTATGGTATAATAGAGGCATGAAAGGAAAACAAACCATGAATGAGTCTCACAAGTTCAGCAAAAAGATTATTGAAAGCGTGTTCGGCATTGACGGCTGGCATGATTACGAAATTGAGCCCGAGCCTGAAAAGACTTTCCGCGTGAACATCAAAGAGGGTCGGGCCGACATAACTGTTGTTCTGAACGAAGAAGAGGCGAAAAAGTTGGTTATCGACCTTGCAAGTCAACTGGACGAAAGCGCGATTATTGACTGCCTGCATGACGCGCTGAAAAGGGCGCAGGGGCGGGAATAACTTGACAATGGCCGAGACAATGGTATAATAGAGGCATAAAGGAGATACCCATGAAAAAGATTACCCTTGCCGAGTTCAACGCAATCCCGACATTCTTCCACAATGGACAGTTGTGCGTGGACATAGACGGACGGATGATTTCAAGGCGCGGCCTTTTCAACCTGCTCGTGGTCGCTGGTCTGATTATAATGTGAGGTGAGACATGATGGCCGTTTTAATTCTTCCAGTTATCGCTTTTGTGGTTACTATTTTGACACTTTTATTCCTTGGCGTGGCGATTCAGATATTCTCTTGCTGATTACTTGACTATTCCTGTTTTCTTGGTATAATCTCGGCCTCCCGAAAGGGGGGCCGACCCTTTTTCTGTCGGAAAATTACTTGACAAGCGGCCAGACTTTGGTATAATAGAGGCATAAAGGAACGAAAGAGAGGAAAAACCCATGAATACCTACATTCTCAAGATTAAAATTGACGGTGGAGCCGCATTTCAGAAAACGCGCGTCATGACTATCCGCGCCCGTGGATACGAGTACGCGGAAGAAGAGGCGTTTAACAAGTTGTACGATGAGTTTTCGGGAGTTGTCGCCTTCTTCAATGTGGTAGACTGGAAGCGGGTCGGCTGAAACTTGACAAGTGTCGGAAGAATGGTATAATAAAGGCATCAAGAAAACGAAAGGAAAAAACCCATGGAAACGAAAAATCTCCCCACCTGCGGTATGGTTCAGCCCCGATATGGTCGTTATGGCATCTGTGGCTGGGATTGCATCATCACTGGTCTGTCGCTCATCCTCTTCCCCACGAAAAGCAAGGCTATGGCGTGGATGAAGAAAAACGGAATTGAAGTTGTCGGCTAAAGGAGAATGAAATGATTACGCGCGAACAGTTGATAATGGTTATGGACATTTACGGATGGGAGCAGGACGGGCGCGGATTGACATTTGTGAATGTAGGGGGAGACGGAAGCCGCAAAACTTTCAAAAATCTGACAGAACTGAAGGATTTTATCACTAATCTGTACTTGGCGCGAAAGTGACCGCCATTCATGGGTAAAAACGGCTCGGCTCCGCAAGGGGCCGAGCATTTTCTGTTTCGGAAAATTATACCATTTTCAAGTTTCCTGTCAAGTATTCCAGTCTTGTGGAATAACTTGACAGACGGATACATTTTGGTATAATATTGGCATAACGAATGAAAGGAAAAACCCATGGACGAAAACATCTACGAAGGCGTTTTGATTCTTATGGAAATGCGCGGATATACGCAGGTCTCCGCGACTTCTTTCAGAAATGGCGAGGATGAACTGGATTTTGAGAACAGAATGTCGGTTTTGGATTACGCCCTTCACCACTGAAACTTGACAACTGGCAAGAGAATGGTATAATAGAGGCATAAAGGAGATACCCATGAACACTAAAACCGTCATCCACGTAATTGAGTCTCTGAAGGAGCGGATGGAAAAGTCTGCCGAGCGCAAGGCCGCAAGTCCCATTGTCGGAACGCAACTGTATCATCAGGGGAGAATTGACGCCCTGTCGTTCGCAATCGACCTCTTGAAACTGTGGGGAGGTGTCAAGTGAAAACTTGACAGGCGGACAGGAAATGGTATAATAGAGGCATGAAAGGAAACGAAAAGATGGACAGAAGCAAGTGGAAGTGGGGGTACAAGTTTCGCTTTATCAACGGCAACCGCTTCATGGACACAATCATCCATGCCGATAGCGTGAGCGAGGCGATGGACATTTTCAAGCGCGATTGGCCAGGTTGCCGTATGTACTCGCCCGTGACCATTGAGTGGGTCTACTGCGGATAACTTGACTTCCTCGGCCAGTATGGTATAATAGATGCGTAAAGGAAAGGAAAAAACAATGTACTACATGGTATTCTTCACCGTGAACTACTTGAACTACCACATGAAACTCCGCGCGGCCTCGGCAGAGCAGGCGAAGTTTATCGTGAAGGGGTTGTACCCCACCGCGAAGCGCGTCCGCGCGAAACTCGCGCTCATGCAATAACTTGACGGCCTGGACAGGTCTGGTATAATACGAAGCCCGCTGGACAGCGGGCTGGTTTTCGGAAAATTATACCAATCCACGGCGTTTTGTCAAGTAAACAACGCCGACGGAAATAACTTGACAATACATTCCGTTTTGGTATAATCTTACATTTGCGCTTGGCCTGTCGCGTCCAGTTTTCGGAAAACTTGACAAACGGACACATTTTGGTATAATAGAGGCATGAAAGGAAAAAACCCCATGAACAAGAATAACGAAAACGCCCGTCCCCTTCACACAATCGCAACCGAAGCGATTTCGGACATGGACTCCATCGCTCGCGCAAAGCACAAGTATTGGAGGAATATGTTTCCCTATCTTGTCCCATACGCGCACGCCATGCTCACGCTCAATACCGTAAATGACAAATACATTTTGGATAGCGGATATGAAATCGTCTGCCGCTTTATCGCAAACGCGGCAACTTGGAAGGGCGAAACCGCAAGGCGCATCAAGGCCGAACTGAGGAAAATGGTCGGGTTGAAGTAAACTTGACAGGAACAAAAAATCTGGTATAATAAAGCCGTAAACGAAAAACAAACAAAAGGAGAAAAACCATGAACAAGTCCATCACCACTGTCGCTCTCACCACGAAGAATCTTGACGCCCGTGAGGCGTGCGCCACGCTCCACAAGTACGAGGGGAAGCGCGTCCGCGTCACCTTCACCACTAAGAAGGAACAGCCTGACGGCTCCCATGTCCGCGTCATGGATTTTGTGCCGCATTTCCAGTACAACGCCACGCTCGGCATTGTTTCCACCCCCCAGGGAAAGCACATGGTCGCCACGAAGGCGCACCGCGACATGATTACGGTCATGGAAATCTGCGGGGATACCGTCCAGCCGCGCACCGTGAACCTCGCGCGTGTCATCTCCATCGTTCCGCTTGCCGCCTAAAGGCAAGCGCGAAAGCGCGGCCCCTGTCCGCAAGGGCAGGGGCCAGTCATTTTCGGTTTCGGAAAATTATACCAATCGGCCTGTTCCTGTCAAGTAATTTCCTAGCCGACGGAAATAACTTGACAGCCTGTCGTTTTCTGGTATAATCTTACCTTTTGGCGTCTGTCCAAGGGGGGGGCGAGCATTTTCGGTTTCGGAAAAACTTGACAGGCCTGCACTTTTTGGTATAATAGAGGCATGAAAGGAACGCTGCAAATGGACATCCGCAAACATCGGTTCGTGCCGCAATTCTCGACCGCCACGCGCGTGATTGTGGATAAAAAGCGGAAACAGAAAAGCCGAAAGTTTCTGAACAATCCGAGGAATTGGCAATAACTTGACAACTGCCGAAAGAATGGTATAATAGAGGCACAAGAAAGGAAAACCCCATGAATACCCATGACCGCGAGAAGTTTCAGACTGTTGAATCATTCAAAAAAGAGTATGGCGTGCATATCTGTACTTCCCATACTGGAAAGATGACGGGATTTGCGTCTCTATCCACTTCCCCGATTGCGAACACCTTTTGTCAGGCGCGTAGCAAGTGCAAGGGTACTATCTGCGCCATGTGCTACTCAATCCGTATGCAATCCATGTACAGCGCACTGGACAAGGTTTTGGTAAAGAATCACGAAGTCTTGACTACGCAGATTATTCCAGTTGAAAAATGGCCGCTCTTGAATTACATGATGTTCCGTCTTGAATCGTTCGGTGACATTCAGAACGAAACGCAGGTAATCAATTACTTCAATCTTTGCAAGCGCAATCCAAGGGTACAGTTTACAATCTGGACGAAAAACTATGCGATTTTTGACAAGTTGCTCCGTGTCGGCTATATGGGCGTGAAGTACGAAAAGCCGAAAAATCTCATTCTGATTATTTCCTCGCCCGTGGTGAATCAGCCTGTCGAAATTGAAAGTTATCCGTTTGCGGACAAGATTTTCACGGTTTACAGCAAGGAATATGCCGCGCTGAACGGGGTCAAGATAAACTGTGGGGCGTTGTCCTGCATGGCCTGTCAGAAATGCTACAATCCCGAAAATGACACGGTTTACATAAACGAACTTCTGAAATAGGCAACGCGCCTAGAAAAAAGAGGCTGGACGGCGAACGCCGCCCAGCCCTGTATTTTTTCCGAAAGGGGGCCGAGGATTTTTCCGAAGATTATACCAGATTTCCGCCGTTTGTCAAGTTATTCCACGCAGCTGGCTTTACTTGACAGGCCTGGATTTTTTGGTATAATAGAGGCATAAAGGAAAACAAAGGAGAAAAACAATGGTAAAGATGACAGACGGCTTCCGCGTGATATGGGTGAATGAAGAGGATGTCTATGACGCGAAGAAGGACGGATTTTGGATTTGCCGCTAACCGTCCGATAACTTGACAGGCCTAAACTTTTTGGTATAATAACTTCGTAAACAAAACAACAAACAAAAAAAACAAAAGGAGAAAACAAATGTCCTACATCAGCCTCGGTTATACGCTCGTCCGCAAGATTCTCGCCAACCTCGACAAGTGCTCCGCGAACGGGGACTCGAACACCGTGAACAGCCCTTGGGGCGTGTTCCGTATGTACAAGAGCAACAAGCGCGGTCGCTTCTACTCCGTGTCGGGCAGCACCGTCCTCCACAATGGCGGCTCTTACAAGATTGGCTCGCTCCGCGTGCGCCTTCTCGGCCTCGGGTTCGGGAAGTAAAGCGAAACGCGATACGCGAAATAACACGGCTCCGTCCGAAAGGGCGGGGCCGATTTGTTTTTTTTGTTGGGGCGATTTTTTCCGAAAGATTATACCAGATTTCTAGCTGTTGTCAAGTTATTTCCGTCGGTTCCCGAAACTTGACGTGCGGCGGCGTTTTGGTATAATAGAGGCGTGAAAGGAACTAAGCCCATGGAAAGAATCAATCTAGTCGGAAAGCAGGGATTTTGGTATGTTTACAGTGACAGAGACCCAAAGGTTTTTGGAGACGAGAAAGCCGCCCTTGAATACTGCCTCGGCCTCGGCTGGGTGTGCGTGGACAAGACGGATTGCGGGGATTTCTTCATGTACTCGCTGATTCCCGAATAACTTGACGGGGCCTCGGGTTTTTGGTATAATAAAGGCATCTAAGGAGCGAACAATGGACGACTTGAAGGCTATGCTGAAACTGCTTCTCATCATTGGCGTAATTTTCGGTATCTTCTTTTGCGGATTGTATATTGAAAAATGCGAGGACGAAAAGATATGGAATGGGGGAATACACGCGGAATGTGGGGGAAACTGGAAGGTGTTTTCAGCAACGCACGTCCGAAACCAGGGCACGCTATACCATTACAAGTGCGAAAAGTGCGAAGAGATTTTTGAATCCCAGTACAACCACAATCGGAAGAAATAACTTGACAACTGTGGGAAGAATGGTATAATAGTGGCATGAAAGGAAATCCCATGAAAACCTACATCTTCACCTATTCCAAAAAGACACGCACTGGATACTGGCGGGATTACAGCAGGGCGGTTGAAACCGACAATCTGATTCAGTATGCGAAAGACAAACTTGGCATTAGGGATATTTTCATATCTGCCGTTGAAGTCGTGAAAAGCGAAGTTTGCGGGTACAGGTTCGTGGAAGTGCATGGGGGAGAATACTACCACAATGACTACAAGAAAAACGCCATAGTTTGCAAAAAGCAGAATTGGGAACCCGTTTATTACGATTATAAATTGAAGAAGTGGTGGGTTTGCGGGAAGAGGAATTGCTTGGAGAAATAACTTGACAATGGGGGAAACTTTGGTATAATAGAGGCATCAAGAGAACGGAAGGAAAAACCCATGAACCCAATCTTCGGCAACGAGCGCAACGACAAGAACAATCCCTATACGCGGTATCTCCACGAACGCGAGGAAATGGGGACATTCGGGGTACAGCAAAAGCCGCACCTGTTCATGTTCGACTACACTGACGCAAACGGGGAAAAACATACCATGACCATTACTGGATATGACCAGTGGGACGCGAGGAACGGCCTGCCCGAAGGCGCAAATGTGGCGTCCGTGAAGAAAATAATTTGACGGATTAGGAGGTAGACATGGACGAAAAAACGAAGTTTATACCCGAAACAGTTGGCGAACTGGCCGAGTTTCTGAAGGGATTTCCGCCCGAGACGAAACTGGATGTGCAAATGCAATACCCGACAGACTTCGGCATGGACGAAAGTTCGTCAAACAAGGTCAGGGTAGAACACAAGGACAGCTGGCTCTGTCTTACGATTCTGTTTTGAAAAGGAAAAACCCATGAAAAAAACCATGAAATACTCAATCAGTCTAAACGGACAACTGCACAAGCGATTCCGCACAATGCGCGAATTGGCCGAGTATTTAGTCTATTCGGACATCACGCAGGGCGTACACCGTTCCGTATGTTTCTACGGAAACAAGTGCGAGATTACCACCTACGGGAAAATCAAATAACTTGACAGGCCTGGATTTTTTGGTATAATAAAGGCATGAAAGGAACGAACACCATGAAGTACACGCTTATTCTGAACGGGGAAATCCACAAGAAGTTTCAATCCCTCCGCGAACTCACGGCATACATTTTCTGCTCTGACCTAATGGAGAGAAAATACCGCTCAATCTGTTTCAGCGGGAACACCTGTACGATTCTCGCCTGTGACAAATAACTTGACAGGCCTGGATTTTTTGGTATAATAGAGGCACAAGCGAACGAAAGGAATCAAACAATGACATTCAAGACGAAGTACACCACCTACGAAAACTGCGAATGGGTAGCCCGCCAGTACGGCAACGGCAACCTCGCGTTGCAGGTTGTGAGCGAAGAAGAGGGGCCGATTTGCGTTTGTACCGTGAACCCTGGGGAGCGCGTGGCCGAAACGCGAATCGCCATAAAGGACTACAGCGAGAACGAAGGCATGGTTGACACATTGTTGGAAATGGGAATCATACAGGGCAAGCCCGTGTATTCAATCCCTAGCGGATGGGTGCAGATTCCCGTGTACGAACTGACGGACAAGGGTCTGGCTCTTTGGGGGCTGGAACGCCTGTCCGCGAAGTGAAGCCGATTTCATGGGTGGCCGAGGCCCTCCCCTTTCAGGGGCCTCGGCTTTTCGCTTTCGGAAAAAACTTGACAAACGGTTACGGTTTGGTATAATAGAGGCATGAAAGGAACGAAGCCCATGAAAACGAGAATCGAAGAAGTAAACGAACAGTGTTCCACGTCGCTAATTGCGATTTTTGAGGATTTGAGGAACTTGGTGCATGATGTTTCGCGCTCTAGGATGGACGCAGTTCGCTGGAGCATTAGGTTCATGGAAGACCTTGAAAAGTATGTCCAGTACAGAATTGAAAGCAATAACTTGACAACAGGTTGATTCTTTGGTATAATAGTGGCATGAAAGGAAATCCCATGAACATCCAAGAGAAACTTGAAGCCCTAGCCATGACTCCCGATGACTGGACTATCTACAATCAGATAGTGGATTCCGACACTTACAGAAAAACCGTGAATCTATATCAAAAGCGGGAGTTTTCACGCCTTCCCCGTTGCGCAAATGCCTTCGGCACTTGCGTGAAGTATTGCGGTGGACATTGTACATCCAAGAACTGGTGCAGGTTGCAGGGGAAATAACTTGACAGTTGCCGACAGTTTGGTATAATATAGGCATGAAAGGAAACGAACCATGAGCAGGCCGATTGAATGTGATGTTGTCGTCAATACCCGTTGGGGTCATATCTGCCAGCCGTACCATGCGAAAAGCATCGCGGATGGAGTGAAGTGGGCGAAGGAAAGCGGTGGATTCGCGTACCGCATCTTCGTGGGCGGTAAGATTGTCCGCAGAGGGTACTGCGAGATTTAACTTGACGATTCCCGAAACTTTGGTATAATGGTGGCATAAGGAGAAAAACCCATGAAGGTAAGCGAAGTCGGATTTGTTTTCAGCGAGCACTACAAGCGGGATGACCTCGGGCGTGAGGCCGCAATCCGCTCCATTGGCGGTGATGGTACGAACGTGATTGCGAAGTTTTACTGGGACAAGGGTCACGCTGCTGGCGCGGAGTGGCACTGGGTCACGGACAACGCGGTAATCATCGTGACGAACGTGAACAAGATGAACGGGAAACTGGTCTGCACGAAACTGATTGCCCGTCCACAACAGTTGCTCCGATACCGCCAAATGGGAATACCTAACGAACTGGACGAGAGGACGAAGAGGATGCGGAACTGGATTATGCCGCAACGCATAGTGGGTCTGGCGCGTCAGCACCAGTTGAAGGGTCTGAATCTTTCGTGAGCGATTTACGCGCTGAACCGCACCTTTCGTATTAGTGGTCAGTACGCTCCCCGACAGGGGGAGAGAGGCTGGTTCGAGTCCAGCAAGGTAAAAGTCGGTTCAGCGCAACTCGTTGGGATGAATTGGGACGTCACCCGTTGTCTAAAAGCCGCCCCCTGCGATTTTTCTTATGGTTCATTCATGGGTACGGCGAGGTCTGAAAGAGGGCCTCGCCTTTTCTGCTTCGGAAAAATTACTTGACAGGGCTTGGTTTTTTGGTATAATAGAGGCATAACGGACGGGAAAGACTCGTAGATGCGGTCATTCGTCAAACGCGCGTGTCGGAGCCTCATCTCTGTAAGAACCTGTCTTGAAACCTCTGGATATGATGCTTCGGGGATAATTGAAAGTACATCGCGCTTTGTACAATGGCGTTGACCAAGTGACTAAAGCCCGTGGACGGGAACCGCGCAATCCCAAGTCTGACCTCTCTACGGAACGAGAGGGAAACCCCCTTTAACTTGACAGAACAGAAACGGTTTGGTATAATAAGAGCGTGAAAGGAAACGAACCCATGAACCATGAGATTTATAAGCCAATTCCTGGCACCATTGGGGAAATGATTGAATTTCTTAAGAGGTTTCCAAAGGATTACAAGTTAGACCTCTACTATCTTGACCGCCTTAATGGCATTGAAGATTACGAAATTTCAGCATACCACATGAAGTTTCATGAACTTACAGACTATGGTTCGCTTGAACTCACCGTCTATTAAAAGAAATAACTTGACAATATCAATTCCTTTGGTATAATAAAGGCATGAAAGGAAACGAACCCATGAAGAAACAGGCTAAAATCATCTTCTACGCGGTAGACCAAAGCACCACTTGCGTGGACGAACAGACAGGAAACAATCCTTTTCAGACTTTGGTAGAAGAGGAACGCAAGAACGGAAATTACTATGGGCTTGGTTCGTATACATACAGGAAACTTCTTGAAGAGAACGGCTACGAATGGCTGGAAATCCACCATAACGGAGATTATGGAACGAATTATGTCGCAAAAAGCGAGAATTATGAGTTCAACGGATGGGCCGCAGAACATGGAATTGAAATCGGGGACACCTCTTTTTGGAACGGACGCATAGAGAAGAAAAGGAAATAACTTGACAATATCAATTCCTTTGGTATAATAGATGCGTGAAAGGAACGAAATCCATGAAAGCAAAAGGATTCATAGAGTGCAAAGTGTCCCGAGTCCAGCATGAAATCTGCCGTTGGGAGAACGGGGTGGATAGAGTTGATAGGGAGATTGACGAACTCCGTCAGCAGATTGCCAAACTTCTTGACTTGAGAACCCGCTATCTTGCAAACTCCAGCAGAATGAAGGGCGTTTTGGAAAAACTGGAACCTCGGAAGAAGGGAGAGGTTTCTGTGTGGAGAAAGCAAAAAAGCAATACTACGCACTGGCTCAATATAGTTTCTTTTGCGGACAGCATTTTCTAATAACTTGACAATACCAATTACTTTGGTATAATAGTGGCATGAAAGGAACGAAACCCATGCAAATCTCATTCTTCAAGTATGTCTACTCCAACCGTTTCTGCGGACGCGAACTGGAGCGCAGGGAAATCTTTACAAACATGGATGACGCCATACTGTCGTTCAAGGAGTGCTTCAAGCACCACTTGGGCCGCAAGCCGACACACAAACAGGTTGATACCATGAAGTCTTTTCTGCTTGTCACCGCTAAGAGTGGACAACTGGAATACGAGTTTTCGTTCTGCTTGGTGAAATAACTTGACAATTACAAGCAGTTTGATATAATAGAGGCACAACGAACGAAAGGAAAACAAATGATTACCCTTGATGACTTGCAGATGGCTTCCTCTAAACTGGACAAGATGTATGCGGAAGAGATTTACCCTCGCGTACTGGCGTTCCGCGAGGCGTGGGACAAGTTGTCCGCTCCGTTTCTTGCCGATTCCACGCGGGACTTGGAGAGACGGCACGGAATTGAGTTCATGCCGAACAGGGAGATTGCAGAGAATGTTTACCTCCTGTGCGGCCTCGCTAGAACCGTTCTGACTGTCAGGACATTGTGCAAGGGAGATGACAAGGAGTACACTTTCGTCATAAACACTGGATACAGGAGCGAGGAGCCGTGTCCTACCATTATTGAAGCCACTGGACACAACAACTGCTTCGGGGCATGGGGGTGGAATATGTGGGGAGTCATCAAGGGAAACGGCTGGCTTCGTCCTCGGCCCGAGATGAACAAAATCCAAAACTATCTCGTCACATGGCATGACACCTTCCACAAGGCACTGGAGCAGTTTGACTGGTTCGTGAGGAACATCGTCCTCGTCACGAAGGACTTTGAGGAACAGGCGAACGAGATTGCGAAACTGGACGCGAAGGACACGGACGAGTTTCACGCTCTGTTTGACATAAAGCCCAAGATGAAAATGGTCAAAATCACTGTTGTGGTTGAAGAGGTCTAGGGGCTAGGATTTTTCATGGGTACGGCAGGGGCTGAAACTCCCTTGCCATTTCCGTTTTCGGAAAAATAACTTGACAGGGCTCGGTTTTTTGGTATAATAGAGGTACGAAAGGAAATAAGACAATGGCTATCCCGAAGAGACTTACAGAGATTGACAAGCAGACCGCAGAGCGCACAATCGTCCGCCACACGAAGGCTGGGACTGGAGAATGGGAAGGCGCGAGGTTTGCGTCAGACTTCGTGTACAAGTACGGCAAGGGGTACAAGTTGCTCCGTCCTCCGCTCGGCCCGTGGGGAAGTTGGGAGACTGGCATGGTATCCATGTGAAATAACTTGACAATACCAATTATTTTGGTATAATGGTGGCATGAAAGGAACGAACAAATGGAACTGAAGGAATTACAAAAGCAGTTTTTGGTGTATGCGGCACATCATCCAATCTACGATGTCGTGGACGACTTCGAGAACGACATAGATTTTGACGAGAAGGGCGAACCTCTCTTTGATGTGGACAGGGTGATTTACGAGTATGACGGCAAGACAATCTTTTCCTTGAGACGGGTTTACATTGTCTCGGGAGACAGCGAGGACGAACTGGACACATGGATGCGCGGTTTCCTTGAGTATGTCGGAATCAGCGGTGCGACACCTTTCTATCATAGCACACTCAACGATAGCGGTGCCGACTACGATGTTGAAATCCACTGCGAACTATAACTTGACTATCACTGATAGTTTGGTATAATAGGGGCATGAAAGGAAACAAACTATGAAGTGGCGCGTGTACGAAATCGAGTGGGACAAGAACGAACCCGAATGGGCTGACGGCAAGAAGCCGAGGTACAAGTACGAGGAACTTCCGAAGGAGACGGTTGTTCAGACTGGGGACTTCAATGGCTTCTACGAGACCGACTGGGAGCGCAGACAGGACATGATTGATGAAATCAGCGAGGAACTGATTGAGAAGTTTGACTGGTGCCCGAATGTATTTGGATTCAAGGAGATACCATGAAAGTAGAAACGAAAAAAGTTGTGGTTGAAACCACGGAAATCCACTACGAGGTCGGGGACTTGGTTCTGGCAGAAAAATCCGAAATGCCGAAAAGCAAGTGGTTTATCATCATATCCACCCCGAAAAACAAAGACTATTTCATTGGCATCCCGTTGGAGTCTCCATATTTGAACGATGGAATGCCGAATGAATGGGAATTGAGAAACAAGGACATTGTAAAAGGTTCCCCAGTATTCCATTTCCCAATAAAGGGTATCGGGGACATTGATATTTCCAACTGGGAATAACTTGACGGGTCTGGATTTTTTGGTATAATTGAGGCATAACGGAAAGGAAAACGAAAATGAACTTCAACCCGATGGACTATCTCACGAATGACGAGAAGAAGGAACTGGCAAAGAGGGCCGTGGAAGCCCAATTCCTCAAGTGCCAAAACACCCAGCCGTTAGATGTCCTTCTTTCAAATGCGGCCTATAAGTCGGTTATGAAGAAGGTGGGCGAGGAGATGGGTTCTGACGCGGAGGAAACCATCAAGGAAAATGTGAAAAAACTCCTCAAAGACCCGAGCAATCTCAAGTTCTGCCTGTTCTACGATGGCGGTCATTATTCTTCGCTTGACAACACGAAGGGCGCAGCCTTGGCGATTGCCGAGGAATATGTCAGAACGGCTTGTGTGAGGCGGATACATGACCTTGTTGACCGCGTGCTGAACTCAATCAAACTGGATTCAAAGAAGTTTGAGAAGATGGTCATGCAAGAGGCCGCGAAACTGGTTGCCGAGAAACTTGAGAAGAAATAACTTGACGGGCCGTCCTATTTTTGGTATAATAAAGGCATGAAAGGAAACAAACGATGGAACTAATCTGTGCAATTGAAGGAGACCAGGGCACGCCTGTCCGTATGTGGCAGACCGTGAAGAAGGCCGACAAGAAGACCGTTGAAGCCTTTGTTGAGAAATGGGCGCAGACCTATATGCCCGAGTCCGATTTCCTGTACAACATCACGGCAGAGGACAAGGCCGAGATTGTGAACGGCCTGTTGAACGATGGCGATTCGTGGTGGTTTGACGAGACATGGTGCTTTCAAATCCACCGACAGGAGACAAACTGAAAAGACAATTTCCATGTTGTTGCTGTAGGTCCGAATCCTACATGGGCGGAAACTCGTTGAGAGCCCGTAAAATCCAAGCGATAAATGGTTTCAACAACATGGTTTCATTTCATGGGTAGCCGAGGCCCCCTTCCTCCTTTCAGGGGCCTCGGCCTTTCCTTTTCGGAAAATTACTTGACACAGCTCGGGTTTTTGGTATAATAGTACACGAAAGGAACGGTTATGAAAGTCTACTACTTTGACGCGGAAGTCTCCCATGAAGGGGACATTCAGAGGGAGATAAGCGACATTACACAGGGGGATGCAGCAGAGATACTGGATGTGGAGGTGCCGACAGGCCACGGAGACCATGACTATTATGTGACGATTTCGTTTAGGATTATTGACGCGCAGAAGTTTGAGGAAGCGACTGGCTACTCACCGAGTGACTTTCAGACATACGAGAAATAAAGGAGATATGGAAATGAGTTTCATAAACATCGCAATAGCGCATGACGCTACCTGTGAAAAGGGTGACGAGTGGATGTTCCACGGATTTGCGGCAAACAAGGGAGGTTCGGACGATGACGGGGACGGAGATGATGACGAGCCGTTGGGTTGCGGTTGCGTAATCGCAATCATTCTTGTTATCGCAATAATCGGAATTGTGGTGTGGGCTTGCAACTGAGGAATGAACCATGACGCAAGACGAAGCGATAGAGAAGGTTCGTCCGCTACTGGACGGAAAGGTTCTTGAGGATGTTCAAAAGGAACATTTGAAGGACGAATCGTCATATAACTGGAACTTTTATCGTTTGTCTGACGGCACTAAAATCCATGTGAAGACTGACGAGTTCTACGAAACTGACGAAATATACCTAGTTGACGGCAAGAATGAAATCTATGTCGGGTACTGCACCTGCTTTAAGGAAATAGTGATAACGAAATGGTTTCCGACTTGAGGAAATAACTTGACAGTACCGAAGATTTTGGTATAATAGTGGCATGAAAGGAACAAGACCATGAACGGACGATACGAACTTAGAGAAGGAAACGGCAGTTATTACAACGGCAAGTGGGAAGTCGCACACTTTTGGGATGACGGAATGACCGTGCAGGTAAAGTATTTCAAGACGCGCAAGGCCGCGCAGAAGTACATTGACGAAAAGACTGGCGCATTTGACCTGTGCCTTGACGAGAACGGATTTCCCATGATTTAGGAGGTTGCCATGACGGAAGAGGAATACTGGACGGAGTACGACATTATCCACGCCAACAGGGGAAAGACCAAGGCGGAGATAGAGAAGTTGCTCAACAAGGCAGACAAGGATAACTTGACAAAGACCAGATAACTGGTATAATAGAGGTACGAAAGGAACGAACAATGTACATCGTGACATACACCGATTATAGCGAAACCTGTGACGGACACTCCCGCTACATGGGCGCATACGCAACGAAGGACGCGGCACAGGCCTCGATTGACGCAGACATTATCGCATTAAAGGCGAAGTACGGAGAGGATGCAATCCATTACGAGGTCTCAAACGAGGTTTGGGCTTGTGACGATGATATTGGCAAGGTCGGTTGCACTTGGGACATTCACGAAATCCCCGACAGCGACTTGAGAGAGGTTTTGCAGGAAGGCTGACGATTTTGGCTTGGAGTGCGCCCATTAGTTCTAAACAGGCAAGAACGCCCACAACTATGTGAGGAAAATTGGGTTCGAGTCCCAAATGGGCGCACCCCATTTTTCGGAAAATTATACCAGACTGGCCGATGTTGTCAAGTTATTTCCGTTTATTTGACAAACGCTGTCGATTTGGTATAATAGTGGCACAACGAACGAAAGGAAATGAAAATGACGGAAGAAGCGAAAAAGCGCGTTGAAACTGCGGCAGAACTCCTTGAGCGGTCTGTGAATGTCATGGGCGATGGCAAGGATATGGAGTGGCTTGTCGGCAAGATGGCGAATATGCACAGGACGCTTGTCCAGTCTTTTGCGGGAAAGTTTATCATTCCGTATGTCCGCCAACTCGCCCTCTTCTATAAGGAAGGCTACTATGACTTGCGGAACGAACAGGTATGCAAGGCGTGTTTCCTTATGTGGGAAGCGTTCAAAAAGGAATACAACTGGACGGACGATGACCAGATTCCACACTTCGCGCTTATCTGACGAAATAACTTGACAACTGTCTACACTTTGGTATAATAGAGGCATGAAAGGAACGATACCCATGAACGATTACGAATTGAAAGTCCGCATTGGCCGTCTGAACGACATTCAGAAGAAGGTGTTTAGCGGAACCCTCACCCGATTTGACCGCCTTGAGTTCAAGCGCGAGTGCCGTATCATCAACGAGAACGGCTACTCTCTGAAGAAGAGGCGCGTGCGCGGAGACTTCGGCCAGTTGATTGCCGTGATTTGGAGCGCAATTCCGAAGGAGCAGAAAATCAAGCAGTCCCGCAACACGGAGTGCGAGTTCATCTTCACGGATGTTCGCCCGAAGAACAGGCGCACCTTGAAGGGCGATTGCACCACGCGCGCTATGGCGTACTGCCTCAACGGGCAGATGACCTATGACGAAATCGAGTCCCGCCAGTATGTCCTTGCCGCACAGAGGCACACGCGCAGGAACACGAACGGCACATGGGACATCATCCTCACGGAGCATGACTACGCGAAAATCAACCTGTGGCGGTCGGTGAAGCGTTCCGTCCTCGCCCGTATGCTCGCCAAGGTAATCACGCGGCCTGTGGTTTCCCATTCTAGCGGCCATGTCGCGGTGATTGACAAGGATGGCGTCCATGACACATGGGACAGCCGTGGCGGTCGGTGTGACGCGCTCCATGTCTACAAGACGGATGTGGTTGTTGTGCGCGAATACCTCAAGAGCCGTGGAATTGACTCTGGTCTTTCAACCGTCCTGTGCATGAAGTGAAAGGGGCTGGATTTTATGAAGCAGACATTCAAGGGCTGGGGCGTTGGCCTTATCGACAAATACAATCTTAAACTGTTTCTAGGCCGATACAAAACCTCTGAGGGAGTGTGGTATGCAAGGATGTATTACAATCCATGCGAACACAATGTTCGCTCATGTCTGTTCAAAACCTCCGAAGAGGCTCTGGATTTTTGGAAGAATTGCTATCTAGCGGATTTTGTAAGCAAAGATTCTTTTACTGTGATTCCGATTCATATTGAATATTCCGTGGAAGTGCAAGGCCTGGGATTTGACTGGAACGGAATAACTTGACGGGGACTGGATTTTTGGTATAATGGTGGCACAAGAACGAAAGGAAACCAAAATGAATCATCTGACATACAAGGCCGCAATCCGCAAGTGTGGGGGCGTAAAGAAACTCCGCTCCGAACTGGACGGGATTGAGAACGCCCTCAAGGGGGTCAAGATTTTCGCGTGCCACCAGTTCAACGAAGAGGAACCCGAGGACATGACGCAGGACTGGCTCAACATCATCATCGAGTACAAGCCTGTCGTGTACGGAAACTTCACCAAGGCTCTGGACGATGTGATTGCCGCGCTTTACAAGGTCGGACTCTTCCTCTGCTATGAGTGCAACGGAGACGGGAACGGGACTATCATCATGTCCTACCGAGTGAAGTCTTACTGAAAGGAAACACCATGAACAAGACACTTGAAAAGCCCCTGCTGAAGAACAAGACGAAGTATCAGAAGAGCAGAATCTACTACATTCTTGTAGAGGAGTGGCTCTACCCCACGGAAAGCGGACGGGATGTGCATGACGATTATGACAGTTATGGGGCCGCGCTTGCAAAGGCCAAGGAGTTTTGCGAGGACGAAATGTACAACTTCTTACACGCCACTGGGTGCGACCCGACACACCCCGAAGCCTTTATAAACAGGGACGGAAGCAAGCAGGGGGTCTGCATTACCTGTCTGAACGGACTGGACAAGTGGTGGTACGCGGTGAAAATCATTCCAGTTGAGCATGGATTAAATTGACAGAGACTGGGTTTTTGGTATAATAGAGGCACAAGCGAATGAAAGTCATAATGACACTTACTATTATTATGCAAGCGTTATTTGTCATGTCATTGATTGCATATTGCACTTCCCCTCTATGGTATGGATTGATATTCAAGAACTGAAAGGAAACGAACGATGAAACTCAGCGAACTTACAAAGTCACAAAGAGAGGAACTGAAACAGGCTCTGCTCGTTGAGCGCGAGGGAAGCGTGTCATTTTCAGAACTGTGCGATTGCGACACGCTTGTGACTGACGATGAACTGGAAGCGAAATGGGGCGCAACCGATTTCACCAATGACGATTTCTTTTGCACAGCGGGGAAATAACTTGACAATAGACATCCGTATGGTATAATAGAGTCACGAAAGGAAACGAACCATGAGCAAGAAAATCGTGAAAATCAACGGACATGATGTCTCCAAGGCTTTGGGGTATGTCTATGACGGGTGTCATAAGTTTTACATTATAGAGGACGAGGCCGACAAGAAGGAAGCCGTTGATGGGTGGGGTGCACCAGTCGCACCCCTCACGGACGATATGTTCCACCTGTTCCTCAAGTCCTGTCCCCTCCGCTTCATCTGCAACTGGAAACTTACCGACTACATCATTCCGCAGACCTGCGACCTGTACGAACCCGAAGTCGAGTTTGAGTTTGAGGACGGCACAATCGGAATCTACGATGCGAACGCGGACTATGACAGGAAAGACTATAACTTGACACCCTGCGAAGATTAGGTATAATAGAGGCACAGAAAGGAAATCAAAATGAAAGTTCATGTTTCTGACATTGACTGGGACACAACTGGCGATGACCTCACGGAAAAGGAGTCCCTTGAGATAAAGAAAAAACTTCCGACAGAGGCCATAGTAGAGGTCGAGGTTGAAGAGGGAGAAGAGGACGATATGGACGAAATCGTAATCAACGCCCTAGAGGAACTGACGGAAAGCCAGGGACTTGGAAGGTGGTGTCTCAATTCGTTTGACTATGAACTGGAGCGCGAATCCGACTTCACGGAGAGCGACATCTTGGATATGCTGACCGAAGCCTGTTCAGACCGTTTCGGCTCTTGCGTCAAGAGCGGCAACACCGTGTTCCTTGACGATGGGGCGGGCGGAACATGGTCTGTGAAGGTTGAGAAGTGCGAGGATTTATAATTTTGCAAAAACGGATAAGTGTGTAGTTTAACTGGCAAACACAACGGCTCAGAACCGTACTTGCGGGTTCAAGTCCCGCCGCATTGAATGACTGGCCCAAAGGCGCGCAGAGGGCCAGCCAGTCCGCTTTTCGGAAAAATACTTGACAGGACTCTGGATTTTGGTATAATAGACGAAGAAAGGAAACGAACGATGAGAGTGAGAATAAAAAGCGAGATAAATGTTGAAGCCGACACATTTGATGAAGCATTGGCCGAAGTCAGAAAGCAACTGAAACGCCAATATGAATCATCTCTGAACGATTCACTAATTGATGAATACCATCATTGGGATGTTGAAAATGATGGCGATGTTGACTGGATTCCCATTAGTAATGTTGCCGCGAAATCCCGTTCCGTGTTTCATGTCAAAAATACAAATGAATGGAGCACTTGGTAATGAGACTGGAGTACATATTCCCGACCATTATGATTGGGCTGAACCTCGCGTCCGCAATATGCTATTGGTTTCAGTCAAACTGGAGAATGACGATTTACTGGATAGCGGCGGCAACGCTGACTTCATGCGTGACCTACGGGAAATAACTTGACGATTATCCATTATTTGGTATAATAGTCCCGTAAACGAAAGGAAATGAAATGGGAACGAATTGCTTGCAGATTGCCGCGAACGATACGCGCAGGAAACTTGAGACATGGTGCGTTGAGCATGACGGGGACATGATTGACTTCTTCACAGATTCCATCTACGGAGAGGACGAGAACGGAGACCTAATCATCGGCTTCGGTGTCTACGGAAGCGCGAACATCGTTGTGAACGAGCATTATGTGAAGTGTGGCGGCTACCTGTCTAGGCGTTTCAGCGACAGGCTGACCAAGGCCATGACCGAGTTCATTTCCATGCTTGACAACTGCTGAAGGAAATAACTTGACAACTTGCAGTTGTTTGGTATAATGGTGGCACGAAAGGAACGAACATGAAGAACAAGGTCTACATAGAAGATAACTGGACGTTGAGTTCGGTTGAATACAACATCGTGTCTGAGTATGACGGAGAGGTTTCTACCATCGCCCGTTGTTGGGATTATGTACTTGCGGAGCACATCCGTGACGCAGTTTTGAACTACATGAAGGAAAACTACAAAATCAACACAGAAGAGGAACACTAAAATGCAGATTTACACGGTCACGGCCTTTGGCGTTGGCGTTTCAACGGAAGCGCAGTCATTCCTTACGAGGGGCGAAGCATACAAGTGGATTCAGATTTACAGGAAGTGCCACCAGATTGAAAAAGTGGAACTCATTTGTACTGACTGTTGGAAGGGATATTCCGTTTCCGCACAATGCGATGTTGAGATTGAAGTCCACAGGACGGATGTTTGGATTCCCCAAAACAGGATAGAGGACGCAAAGCAGGTGCTTGCCGACAACGGAATTGAGCATGACGAGACGGAGACCGTCCTTCAGGCCATCGGCTACACCCTTCTTGACGCGGAACTCTTCCCCGAGAAATAACTTGACTGTTCACTGGCAAATGGTATAATATAGGCATGAAGGCGAAAGAGGCCATAGAGAGATACGGAAGCCTTGAGGGGCTGAAGAAAACCGTCTCCGATATTGCGGGAAAGTACAAAATCGCAATTACCGTGAACGAAGACGATGATTCCCTGCGAATCGTGTTCGAGGTTTCTGACGAGGATTGGGAGTTTACATTCCCGACCGCCCGTGAGAAGTTGAACCTCGACTTCATGGAGCACAACCTGCAACTTCTCTTTGAGCGGTGTGCCGACAAGGACAACACGCCAATCATGTCCTATGTCGTGGACGGCTTCTCCATTACTTGACAACTGGAAAGCCTTTGGTATAATAGAGGCACAAGAAAGGAAAAGAACGATGAATGACGAAACGCTTACAAACGAACAGGTGAACGAACTGGAAGCGAAACTCCGCGAAGCGCAGAACGCGCTTGAGGAAGCGGGACAGATGGTGTGCGATGTCCGTGGCGAGTACGGCTCCCACCTTTGGAATCGTCTGACCTCTCTCGCCAACGATGTCGGGGATACCTTCTGCGGCCTGTATCGTCTGCGCCCATTATGAAGATAAACGGAACAGAGTTTGATGACCCAAGGGAGACTCCATTTCCCAAGAGGGACTACAGGGAGTTCTCCCAAGGCGTCCGCACCTCCGTGAAGGAGATGTGGGTGTGCGCCTATGAGAAATGCGGAAGCGGAATCTGCATGGTTCGCTACCCGATTACAATGACGAACAGGGGGGCGTGTACATTTGACGGCGTTCCTATCCGCGACGAGAGGGAGAAGAAGATTATACAGGAATTGTTTGCAACGGTGAAGCCTGTATAATATAAGCATGAATGAAAATCTCCTGCCAACAATGACTCCCGCCGAAAGGGAGGACTACCTTGAAATGCTTAGTGAGCAGAGCGACGGCCTTCCAATGTCCGTCCTTGACGATTTTGAGGACTGTCTCCTGTACTACCACGAAGACGATGAGGGAAACCTCCACGCCGTATACTGCTATGAGGACTTAGTAGAATCTTGGGCCAAGAAGAACAACTCCACTTATACAGAAGCGGTTGAATGGGTTGATTACAACACCATGCGAACGATTCCGTACATGACCCATATCGGAGACCAGCCTACTGGAAAGCCAATAATCATCCACAGGATAAACCAAGGCTTTACAACCCTAGAGCCATCCTACTACGAAAAGCAATACTCAGACGATTGATTTTTCCGAAAAAGATTTCTCTAATATCGCCTAAAACGAGAGAAAGAAGATGCGTAAAGGGATTCGCCGCCCTTCACGCATCTTTGTTTTTATAACTTGACAGTTTGCAGTTTTCTGGTATAATAGAGACATAAGAAAGGAACGAACATGAAAGAACTCACCCAAATCCTCAAAATCCGCAAGGACATCCTAATGAACTGGAACGACAAACTCCGTTCAGAGGGGCTTGACTACGATTACCTAGACTATCCCGAATACGCGACAATCGCGTGTTGGACTGTGAAGTTTCCCGATGGTTGCGAGGCCGACCTCAAGGTGAACACGAACAGCCGAGAGGACGGGGACATTTGGTGCGAGGCCGTCTTGTTCAACGAGAACGGATGCGAACTTACCTGTACGGATGCCTGTTCAGAGGAACTGGACGGGGAATGGTATCTCTATTGCGGTGACACGCAGTACACAATCTTTGTCATGGGAGAGTGAAATGAAGTACAACAAAAAGACTGGAATGTTTGACTTGTCGGACACGAAGGCCGAGAAGACATACAATTTCTCGTTGAAGAACACGCTTCGTGGCGGTGGATGGATTATAAACGCGATTGAGGGAGAACTTCGTGCGTTCTGCTCCATGAACGGATTGAGAATTGAAATCTACAAGAACGGATGGATTTATAAGAGTCTTTCCTTTGTGATAAAGGGAAATGGAACCAAGAGTTATGTAAACTCGCTGAAGGACAAACTGATAAGCCTTCTGACCAGTTACACCTAATAACTTGACAGGGGCTGAAGTTTTTGGTATAATGGTTCCAACGAAAGGAACGAACGAAATGGAAATCAAACCGAAAGACATTTGCAAGGGATTCGTGCAACTCCACATCAACGGAGCGACAGGCGGAACCTCCTTGCAGGGAAACAACATCCATGTGTACGGCTACACCCTGTACTCCTGCGGTGAAATCCTGTCCGTGTACTCAAGCGGAAAGTTCTACATCAACGCGGACGAGACGAAGAAGGCCACCTTCAAGAAACACAGAGACCACATGGTGAAGGCCGTTAACGAGGTGAACCCCGACCTTGCCGTTTTCTGCAAGGACGCGGACGAGATGAAGGAAATGCTCAAGGGAACACTCGCGTTCAAGGCCGAGAAGCGAAGGGACATCTCCAACATCCTGTACATGATGCTTGAGAGTTGCGTGTCCTCTTCCTACGCACAGAAGATTCTTGACGAAATCATTGACAACGTGGTGAACGATGTGGACGAGACGGCAGACCCCACGGAGTGGAACGATGACGATGTCCGCCTTGCCGCAGGCCGCGCAATACTGGCGAAACTTCAGATGTACCAAATGCTTTAAATTGACAACATGGAATCATTTGGTATAATAGAGGCATAAATGAAAGGAAAAACAAAATGGACACACCCAACATCTTCACCGAGGACACCGACCTCAACATCGTAAAGTCTTGGCTTTGCGGCTCTACTGACGGACAGACCTATTCCGTGAACGACCGCTTCCTCCCGCGAATCAAGATTCCCGTAGGACTGGAATGGGACTTCTGCGGGATTGAGACGGAATGGGACGAAATCATCGGGTGGAAGCACGACTACAAGGTGGACGACCCCGAACTGGAGACGAAGGCCATTGAGATTCTTGACAACATCAACGCCTTCATCAAGAAGGTGAACGCGGAACCGCAAAAGTATTTCAACGAGGTGAAAGACCCCGTGAAGGAACAGGAGACGAAACTCAAGAACGCGGAGCAGGTTCTCATTGACAACGGGATTGCCGCAGACGAAGCGAAGGTTGTCCTACAAGCCCTCGGCTATGTCCTCCTTGACGAAGAACTATACCCGAACGGGTTTTAACTTGACAACTGGAAACCGTTTGGTATAATAGAGGCATAGAAAGGAAACGAACATGAAGAAGAAATACAGAGTTGTTTGGAACGAGGTCTACTGTTGCTCCAAGGTCGTTGAGGCCGAGAGCGAGGAAGAGGCACAGGAACTGTGCTACGATTGCGATGACCCAGACCAGAAGGTGTTTGGCTCATACGAGGACTGGGGCGTTGAAGAACTGGACGAAGACGAGGACGACTGATGATTCAGATACACGACTATAAGGACGCAATCGACTTCGTGTACGAAGACGTGATTTGCAAAAGCGGATGCCCGCAGGAGGTCTCCGACTTATATGACTGGATTGAGGAGAATGGGAAGGCCGAGGAACTGGACTTCTTCATGAACCAGGAGTTTCCGCACGGGGCAGACCGAGACGAGTTGCAGGAGTTTGTAATAAAGAACTGGACGGAAATCGCTGATGAACTCGGCTACGAGTACACCGCTGACACTCCAATCATCTACCATGTCTACGATATTGAGTGGGACGCGGACGATGAGGAACTCGGGGAGGTTGACGTCTCAACGGACTTCGCCCCAACGGAGTGCGAGGTTGCCGTCTACGAGCGGAACTGCGACCTTGACGATGTTATCGCAAACAAACTCTCTGATGAGTACGGCTACTGCGTAAACTCCTTCCTGTACGAAGAGAAGGGCGGAGAGGAATAACGATTTGTTTCATGGTTCATTCGTTCGTTCAACCAAGGCGAGGCCCTGCATGGGGCCTCGTCTTTTCGCTTTCGGAAAAACTTGACAAACACCAGCGGTTTGGTATAATAGTGGTACAACGAAACGAAAGGAAACGAAAATGAAGCCATACACCGATGCAAAGCACTTCCGCCTTGAAGCCTACCGTCAGAATGACGAGGGGTTGAAATCAACCATCATCTACTACGATGTGTACTGCGACCTTGCCGAAGCCGCCAAAATCTTGACGGATGTCGTGCTCCGCGAACTGCATGACGGAGACGGAGAGAACGGGGGAAGCGGCTCTCTCAAGAACTGCTACGGGGAAATCTTCAACTGCTTCATGTGCGGACACCAGTACGGCTACGCGGACTGCGAGTTTTTCATGACTCCCATCTACCATGTTGACGATTTCATCAAGAAATAACTTGACTGTTAGTAGAAGTTTGGTATAATAGAGTCACAAGCGAACGAAAGGAAACGAACATGACAAAAGCCGAAAAAACCAACATTGACAATCTTCTCAGCAACGCGAAGTCCATGCAGAAACTTTCGCAGTCTTTTGACGGGGAGTACCGAGACGAGAAGATTTACGCCTACGCCAATGCGGCAGTCAAGGAGTATAACGAACTCAAGTGTTTCGTCTTGAGGAAAATCCGCGAGAACATCGGTGTGTTCTTCAATCTCAAGCAAATGAGCATCGGGAGTTTTTATCAACCTCTGTCTTTCAGCGGATGGCCGCGCGAGGACGAGACCTATTCCGACCAAATCGGGATGCTGAACATCACGTTCAAGGTGAACAACGATTACATCACGGACATCCGTAGGAGTAATTGTAGTTCAAGCGCAAGGGTGTACACCTTCTCGTCCCCCAAGGCAATAACAATCATTGACGTGTGGGCGCATACGAGCGACACGAGCAAGCCCGAATACAATGTGTGCTCCGCATGGAGTCTCGTCCGCCACGGAGAGCGTGACCTTGAGAAACTTTACAACGCGAAGGGATGGCGGGAAATCTACTGCCTTGCAACGTGGACGAGGGAGCAGACGAAACTCCTCCTCTCCACCTTTGAAAAGGCGTTGGAGAGCCTGACTGCTGGCTTCAAGGCCAATGCTCTTGATAAGGAGGAGACCGCCAAGAAAAACGCGAATGTCGGGAAGTATGTCTCCGTGAGGGGACTGTGAAAAAAGGAGATAACATGGACGCGGAAACGATAAAGGCAATCCAGTATTTCAGACTTGAGTGTACTGTTCCGAGAGCGGTTGAAAACGCGGAAATACTCATCAATGCTCTGCGAAAAGCGGAACTGAACGCAGTTGAGTCAGCATGGAGTCTCGTTGAAACCCGACTGAAATAACTTGACAATCCAGAACCATTTGGTATAATAGTGGCATAAAGGAAAGGAAACGAACAATGACAAAGAAAGAGATTGAGACGCGAATCAGACAGGAACAGAACCGAGTCACTCGCCTAAAGGGAAAGATTGCGGACATCCAGTCAGACATCAACGCGACCATAGCCGCAGTTGAGTTTTGGAAGAAGGAACTTGCGAAAGTGGAGGGAAAGTAAAATGGAACACATCATCTATGACAGCGAGAACGACACCGAGGGCTTTGACTTCTCGGACGAGCAGGTCAACCTCGATGTTGAAATGGACGGAGGGTACGGTTGCATGATTGTGATTGCAGACCTCGGCCTGTGGGACGGACGGCACAAGGGCTACCGCATGATGGGCGGAAAGACCGTGAACATGGCCTTGAGCGCGTTCCAGGGAGACTTCTATAAACTCGTCTACGATTCAGACACGGACGATGTGAAGGGCGTTGACCACCACCATGACGGCACGAACTACTACACATTCCGCGAAGTCCGCAAGGGCAAGGACATTTCAGAACTGCAAGACCTCATCTACTCTGAAAAGGCCACGCAGGAGGACATTGACAAGTACACGAAGCCGCTCGGCAAGTATGTCCGCAGGGTTTACGGCTGGAAGAAGACCAAGCCGAAAAAGGCCGCGTGAAATAACTTGACAGGCAAGAACCATTTGGTATAATAGAGCCATAGAAAGGAAAACTGGAAATGGACAAGGAAAAATACCAAGAAATGTTGTATGATTTCATAGCCCAAAAAACGAAAGGACTTGACAGCATACTCCATTTGGACGAAAGCGATGTGCCGCTAATAGCGACCACGAAGGAGGGGTACTGCTTTTGGATAAGAGTTGAACCCTGTCCGTATGACTGGACTAAGGAAGAGGTAGAGGACGAACTCAAGAAGAAAGGGAAGTGACATGAAGAAGAACAAGCCACTAAAACTCACTGCCGAAGATACGGTTGCCATTGAGAGCGAGATTGACTTTATGACACACCACATCAGCGAGTGCAGGAAGAATCACAAGAAGATTAGCCTTGAGTTTATCAAGTGGCACACGAAGAACCTCTACGAGTGGATTATTCAGATTGAGATGCTCCACAGGGGAAAGATTCCGCGTGTCGGGATTGACACCCCGAACTGGTGACAATACAGGGGAGAGAGCCTGTCGGCTCCCTTCCCGCTTTTCGGAAAAAACTTGACAAATGCCGCGTTTTTGGTATAATAGTCAACGAAGGAGAACGAAATGCTTACCTATAAGATGATTATTGTAAACCCCGACAGGTGCGACAAGACCGTGTGGGTGACTGGCGAGAATTACACCGATGCCGTAGCGAAGGTCAAGGCCGAGTACGGAAACGAGTGGTGCGTCAGTTCGTCAGAAATCGTCTTCGCGCAATAACTTGACAACTGCAAATTGTTTGGTATAATAGAGGCATAAGAGAACGAAAGGAAAACAAAATGAAAGAAGTCTATGTGTGCGTGATGGAAACCCCCGATGAGGGAAAGAACGCGGTCAAGGTGTACGATAACGAAGAGTCCGCCCGTGAGTGGATGCGGCAGGAGTTCATGGAGTTCAAGGCAGAAGACCCGAAGAACGAGTGTGCTTGCAATAACGAGAACTACACTTGGGGCGAGACTGACCTCCTCTTTGGAGACGGAACCTACGAGTGGTACTGCTACTACGAACTGGAGTCCTACGGATGGTATGTGGTGAAACTCCCCGTGATGAAATAATTTGACAATACCAAAACGTTTGGTATAATAGAGGCATAAAGAACGGAACAAAACAAAAACAACTTCAACAACAAAACAACCGAAAGGAAAAAAAACAATGAGCACAAGCATGATGAAAAACAAGCAGTGGTTTGATGAGAATGTCACGGATGTGGACTTCATCACCGCACACGAAGACCTGACCCCTCGCGGCCCGATTCACGTCCCGATTTCCAGTGCGGAGATTCTGACGAAGTTCCGCGCTCGGGCGCAGGCTCTCGGCCTCCGTCTCGTGAACGAGAAGGGCGCGTTGAAACGTGACGGCCTCCGTTTCATGTACCTCGCGGACGTGGAGGATGACGCCCATCCCGACTACGCGCTGTCCGTGGGCTTCCGCAACAACTCCGACCAGTCCCTCGCGTTCAGCGGTATGTGCGGCACGCACATCTTCGTCTGCTCCAATGGGTGCTGCTCGTCCATCGTGAAGCCGTCCAAGATGCGGCACACCGTGGGGAACGTGACCCGCAACCTCGGGTTCATCGACTCGAAGATTGACACCATCTTCGAGCGGTTCCTTGAGGACAAGGACGCAATCGTTGGCCAGATTACGGCCATGCAGTCCACGCCCTTGACGGACGCAATCATCGGTCGCTTCGTCCGCGCCTTGAACGGAGAGTGGAAGGGAGAGGGCGCTACGCGCAAGTTCGTGAAGAACCCCCTCATCGGTTCGTCCAACCTCATGCAGATTCTCGCGGAGTTGGACAACCCGACCCTCAACGCCAAGAATGACGATTCGGTGTTCCGCCTCCACAACGCGGCAACCTACGTCACCACGCACAAGATGGCCCAGCGCAATCCCGCACAGGCCCTGATGGCGAGCCGCGCCCTCAACAACATCATCATGGGAATCATCAATCCCGACTTCTCGCCCCTTGGCGATGCGGTTGAGGCCGAGGTTCTTGAAGTGGTTGAGGCCTAAGATAAAGCAGGGGGGCGGGGAGGTTCCCCGCACCCCTGTGATTTTCACAAAAGGAACGAACGATGAAGTGCAAGAGGAAATACATGATAATCTGCCGACTGGTGGATTGCGAGGAAGACTGGGGTTTGTTTCCGTTCGTGGACAAGGACACGGTAGACCCTGTGGTTTTTGACAAACTCATGGATGCACGGAGAGCCATGTGCGCTGACTGCAAGTCCTTTGAATCGTCCTATGATGTGAGTTGGAGCGCAGACGGCAAGAACCACTGCAAGAAGACCGTAAGCGAGGACGGCCTGGAGATTTCAGTAAGCATCCCGATTTGGGACGGAGAGAACCAGCGCGACTCTTGGATTCACGCGAAGTGGAAGGTCGTGAGCCTTTAACTTGACAGGGCCAGACTTTTTGGTATAATAGAGGCATAAGAGAAAGGAAAGCAACAAATGAGATTCCACGTTTCAATGAAGGTTGACGGACGCATCTCCGTTGAGGTTGACGCGGCCACGGCACAGGAAGCCTTTGACAAGGCAATCAAGCGGTGGGAGATTGACGATTTCGATTTCAACAAAATGGACATCGTTGACTCCTATCCAGTGAACGCGGAGGACGAGGACGGAAACCTCACGGATTCCAACTATTGATTTGACAGGGCCAATGGTTTTTGGTATAATAGAAGCATAAAGAAAACAACAAGAAAGGTAAAACAAAATGAGCACACGTTCGAGAATCGGTATGGTACAGGATGACGGCAAGGTCATCTCCATCTACTGCCACTGGGATGGCTACCCGTCCAACAACGGGGCAATCCTGCTGAAGTCCTACAAGGACAAGGAGAAGGTTGCTCGGCTTATCTCGCTTGGCGACATCTCCAGCCTTGAGGCGGAGATTGAGCCGAAGGCCGAGACGGCTCCTGGCCGCTACTCCGACACCAAGGACAAGATGGTGAAGCACACCTTTGACACTCCGCAGGCTGGCGTGGTTATCGCCTATGGCCGCGACCGTGGCGAAGACCCCGAGACCATCAAGCCCCGCATTGACGAGTCGGTTGACGCCTACGAGAAGAGCGACCTTGAGGAATGGGGTTATCTCTTCAAGGACGGCCAGTGGTTCGTGACTCGCGGCTACGGCAAGCGCGGCCTTGTTCCTCTCACGATGGAGTACATCGCCAAGAGCGAGGATTGATTTAGTCTAAAGGGCATCTGTTTTCGTTTTCCAGTTCAGATGCCGCCTTTGTCAGAAGCCCCTGCTTGAAACGGCAGGGGCTGATTTTTTTCCGAAAAATTAACTTGACGTGGTGCGGGATTTCTGGTATAATTGAATCACGAAAGGAAACGACAATGGAAAAGAAAATCATAGACTTGGCAACCCTCACCGACAAGGAACTCTTGGACGAACTGGCCAACAGGCTAATCGCTTATGATAAATCTGGAACGGAGATGTTCATGTGGCGTACCGAGCGCGGCTACTCCGAGGAGGACTGCGAGGAAAGTTCGGAGTGGCAGGAGTGGGACGACCTCAAGACGGAGCATGACGATGACTGGTGCAGAATCCGCGAGTGCGTCCGCTTCATCAAGGGTGACGACACTTTGATGGCTTGCTAGGAAATAACTTGACAATACGGAACGATTTGGTATAATAGAGACGTGAAAGGAACGAACCAATGAACATCCAAACTGCGATACACCACATCCTTGGCGTAAAGGATTTTATCTGCGGCCAGACATGGGGAGACTGCGCGGACTGCCCACGCGCAAAAGAATGTGACGCGCTCCGCTTGGTTTTGTTATATCTTGAAACTGAAAAGAAATACCTCGGTTTAACTTGACAGTCACCAGTCTTTTAGTATAATAGAGGCACAAGCGAACGAAAGGAAAACGAAATGGAAAAGGAAATCAAGGATTTCGAGAAGATGTCCGCAGAGGAACTTCTCATGGAACTGACCGACAGGCTCATCGTTGAACAGAAATCCAAAGACCGCATGACAGAGTATCTTGTCAACCACGGATGGAACGAAGAAGATGCCGAGGAGGTTGGTGGAGACGAGTGGTACGAACTCAAGAACGACAATGACGAGGACTGGTGTCGTATCCGCGAACTTGTCCGCTTCATCAAGAAGGACGATTCCCTGTGGGAGTGCTAGAAATAACTTGACAATACCGAAACATTTGGTATAATGGTGGCGTAAACGAAAGGAAACGAAATGAAGAAGAAAGCGAAGAAGCCTACACGGAGCGACACGGAGATTTTGAAAGACCTCATTGACGCGGTCATGGAATACAACTCCCTCCGCGATGACGAATGGGACTTCCAAGACAACCACGGCAGTCCTGACTTTTGGGGCGAAGAGGAGAACGATGCCCATGAGGAACTCATTGGCGAAATCCTCAAAAAGCGCAGAGAGGTGAGGAGCCTCATTGTTGAGGCCACTGGTGATGAGGACTTGTGTTTCTAAGGAGAAGCCATGCGAGTTGCAAGACAGCCAAAGTATTCGGTGACGTTCGGGTTCATCTGCGAGTTGAGCGGAATGACTGGCCAATCCCCGACTAGGGACATGAGCCACCCAGACCTTGAGTTCGCCCTCGGAATGGTTGACCCGTTCAACCACGAGAAGTGGATGCGAGACATCTCCGCCCTCCGACACAGGGGAGACCACATCGTCATCACGATGACTAGCGCAAGCGACACCCACGGAAAGGTGGGACGGGCAATAAGAATCCAGCGGAAATAACTTGACAATTTCCAACCGTCTGGTATAATGGAAGAAACGAAAGGAAATAAAATGAAGACTTACACAGTTAGAGTGACGGAGACCTACATGGTCGATTTCGCAATCGAGGCAGACAGCCCCGATGAGGCCAAGGAAAAGGCCGAGGAAATCGCGGCAGAGGACTTCAATCTCACCGCTCCCGAGAACATGACCAACAGGGAAACCGAGGTTGTCGGGGAGACTGACGAGTAACTTGACAGGGCCAAGGATTTTGGTATAATAGAGACAACGAAAGGAAAACGAAATGAAGTACATCTTGGCGGAAGCCCAATTCGCAGACACGCAGGACAGAAAAATGAGCGATATGCTCTACGCCTATGCCGATGTCGTCAACTCGCTTGACGAGGCATACGCTAAAATCAGGAGCCGTCTTGCCAAATTCGTTGAGGGAGAGTACGAGGGTTCCGACTTGGAGACGGCAGAGGTGTCCGAGATTATTGATGACAGGCTCTCCCGAATCCTCCATCCGAGGGACTACAAATGGACTTATGACGACAACGAACGCGCTGTCGTGTGGGAAGTAAAGGAAATCAAGTAAAACAGAAAGGAACAACAAAATGAAAATCTACGTTATTCGCTGGGCAAGCCGCATTGACGGGGAAGAAGAGTCTGGCAACTTCGATGTAGCCTACACTGACGAGGGCAAGGCTCGCAAGGCCATGCTTGAGGACGTGAAGAACACGAAGGCCGACTGGGAGAAGGATGGCATCACCGTGAACTCCCGAACCCTCGGCCCTGATGGTGAAAACACCGATATTCCCGACTACGCGGAAATCACCTTTGAGGACGGCTCTACCTACGATTACCACGAATGGCACATTGACGTGCTGGATGTCGCCTAAAATCCTCTAGTGCCAACCAACGGCCCGACAGGCTTATCCTTTCACCTGTCGGGCCTGTCTTTTTTCGTTTCGGAAAACTTGACAGGCCGCATCGCTTTGGTATAATAGACGGATAGCCGAGGGTTGGGAGGGCGGGACATTATGTTATATCTAAAAATGAAATATAACAGATGGTATATTCCCTTCGTATATGTTTAATCTGAAAACATTATAACTTGACAATACCATACTGTTTGGTATAATAGAAGCACAACGAAAGAGAAAGGAAAGAGAAAACTATGAGAATCAAAGAGAAGTTCAACTTCTATTCAGACCCAGGCCACGGATGGCTGAAAGTCCCGATGTCCGTTCTTGACGCGCTCGGGATAAAGGGAAGGATTACTCCATACTCGTACCAGCGAGGGGAGAATGCCTATCTTGAAGAGGATTGTGACGCAACCCTGTTCATAAACGCATTCAAGGAAAAGTACGGAACGGAGCCGTCATTCAAGTTCCATTCCACGGACAGGCGTTCCAAGATAAGGTCGTTCGACCAGTTCGGCCAATAACTTGACAACCGCCAGTTCTTTGGTATAATAGAGCCGTAAACGAAAGGAAAACGAAAATGATTCACTATGACGAATACGGAAATCCCACGCACGAGCACGAGATGCTATGCCTCAAGTCGCTTGAAGTGGCAAACGATGTCATGAAGGGAGACTACATCACGCGGCTGGAACTCGTGTACGGATATGGCGGAATGGGAGTTCTCTTTAAGGTGTACTTCTACGGCAAGAAAGTCAAAAAGGGCGGACGCACCGTTCTGAAGGTGTGGCCTATCGACCACATGGCCAGCAAGAACGCTGAACTTGTGGACTACGCCATTGACGAAATCGAACTGGAACTTGCGAGAAAGCACGTTGGCTGGAACAAGACCACGATTGTGAACACGCATCTTGAGAAGAAACGTGACTACATGGTTCTCACTTTCTCGATTGCGAACAAATAACTTGACAAACACCAAACCTCTGGTATAATAGAGGCACAACAAAACGAAAACAACAAACCGAAAGGAAAAAACAAAATGGGACAGTATTACAAGGTTGCATTCAAGCGCGAGGGCGACAATGCCGCTACGGTCAATGACCGCAAGTACAAGGGCGGGGACTATGTCTTCGCAAAACTCATGGAGCACGGCTACCTCGAAAACAATCTCTGCAAGGCGGTTGCCATCATTCTCCAGAGGGGCAAGACGCGCCTCGCTTGGGTTGGCGACTACTCCGAGGACGATGAACTCCGCTCCATTACTACGGAAGACCTGAACTACGACATGGTCTGGGGAGAACACGAATACGGCCACGTCCTTCCCGCACCTCGGTTCAGTTACAAGGGGAAATATCTCGTGAACTACACGAAGGGCGTCTACATCTCCTTCGACAAGTGGGTTGCGAGTTACAAGGGTGACAACAACTGGCCTATCTGCCCGTTTGCAGTCCTCACGGCAATCGGAAACGGTCGCGGTGGCGGTGACTACGAGGGAACGGAGATGGACTTGGTCGGTGCTTGGGCCTGGGACGAAATCGCCATCACGAAGAAAATCCCCGAGGGCTTCAAGTTGCTCGACTTCCACTTCGAGGAGCAGTACCGCTGATACTTGACAGGGCCAAGGATTTTGGTATAATAAAGGCACAACAAAACGAAAACCAAAAGAGAAAGGAAAAACAAAATGGGTCTCGATATGTACATCAACCGCAAGGTTCACGGCTACCGCAAGGATGACGGAACCTTGTCCCCCAGCCTTGAGGACTACAAGCCCGATGAGTTCGGGTGCGCCAACTCCGAGTGGGTTGAGACGGAGGTCGCCTACTGGCGGAAGGCCAATGCAATCCACAACTGGTTCGTCAACAAAGTGCAGGACGGCCAGGACGAGTGCCAAGAGTCGGAAATCGACATTGACACCATCAAGCGCCTGCGAGAAACCTGCCTGTATGTCTTCAAGAGGATGAAGGGCATGGTGCTCCGAGTCCCCAAGAAGGATGTCGAGAAGTACAAGGAGTTCTATGAGGGGAAGGAAGGATTCAAGCAGAGAATCACCATCGACCCCGACAACCTTGACGCCATCGAGAAGGTGACTGGCTACCATGTCGTTTCCGACCACTCCATCTGCAAGGAAATTCTCCCGACAACGAGCGGGTTCTTCTTCGGGAACACGGAGTATGGCGGTGACTACTTCTGGTCTCTTCTCAAGACAATCAGGATGTGCGACCGCATCCTCAAGGAAGACAAGGAACTTAGGGCAAAGGGATTCTATCCCGAATACACCTACATGGCCTCGTGGTAATCGGGGTCTGAAAAAACCGAGAACAAGGGGGTCTGGGATTTCCCAGCCCCCAACAACGAAAGGAAAAGAAATGAACAACGATACCTACAGGACGAACGTCAACTACGAAATCGAGCGCGTCTTCGATGTCGAGGACACCTACAACGACCACGACTTCTTCGAGGCGATTGAGGGCCTGACGGACGAATACTTCTCGAACCGCGAGGAGAACGAGGACATTTCCAACCTTGCGGAAAGCATCCGCATCTGGATTAACGAGGTCAACAAGGGCGAGATGACCGATGCTGGCTTCGTGTCGAGCGTCTACGAATTCCTAGAGGGAGATGACTGGTAATGTTCGGCAACCAAAGCAGCTGGTTCCCGCTCAAGAACTTCACGAAGGCTGGATGCCATTTCGACTGGATGATGGGCGTGACCAAGTTCAAGGGGGTCAGGGACTTCCTAGACCCCCTGAAGATAATCCCGAAGAACTCGACGGTCTTCTGGAACAGGACGCTCAACGCGAACGTGGCTCTGGAGACTTACGAGAGGGTCAAGGAAAAGCAAGACCCGAAGGACATAAAGAAATGCGAGGAAATAGGTCTCCCTCTTGACATCAATGTCTAGCATCGGACTTCCTTCCTTTCACCGATGCAAAAAAGGCGCAGGTCAATCCTGCGCCTTTTTCATTGCCCCCAAACGGGCCTGTTCTTCAGTTCTCCTCTTGCGGCTGCGGTTGCTTCGTGTCGTCTTCCTTGAGCGACACCTTTATGAAGCAGACGTCGTACCCGTCCTTGTAACCGTCAAGGTCTGAAAGTTCGACCTTGTTCTTGTCTTCCTGATAGAGACAGCGTGCGACGGTGTCTATGATTTTTTTCTTGAGGTCTGCTCCAGTTGCCGATGTCTCGGCCTCCTTCACTTCCTCTTTCTTCTCGTCGTCCTTGCCATCGTCCTTGTTCTGGTCTTGGTTCCCGTCTCCCTTGTCACCCTGTTCCTCGCCGTTCTGTTCAGGCTCTTTCTTCTCAGGCTCGGCGTTCTCCTTATTTCCTTCGGCGTTCGCGTCGTCTCCGTTGTCCTCTGGCTGATTGTCTGGGGCCTGGTCTTTTTGGGCCTGCTCTTCCTGTCCCTGGTCGTCGTTCGGCTGTTCGACTGGGGCTTCCTGTTTCGGTATCTGGAAACCTATCACCATGTCCGCATCGTCGAGGAATTTCGCGTTGTATGCGTTCTTGACGGCCTCCTTGAATTTTGCTCCGACCTTGTCGGCCTCGGCCACCTGAAACTTCAGCTTGTCCTGAAGATGGGCCTCTTTGAATCCTGTCGCTAGTATCTGAAAGACGAGTCCGTCCGTTCCGTATTGATTTAGAAGCATGATAATTCCTTCTGTAAAGTCTTTGTATTATTTACAGAAAAGAACACGTTCAACGATAGATTATCACTGGAGGTGGCACTGGAATCGGACGGTAATAAACTGGAGGAGGAGGCGGAGGAGGCGGTGGAGGGGCGTAGTATCTTCCAGCGAGATACCCCGTTGCGAATGACAGAGGGGCTACCCAACCGTAATGTCCGTGATGATGGTGATGATAATGGTGGTGATGTGCATAAGCGCCCGTTATAAGAATAAGGCAGCACATTATAGAAACAAATAACTTCTTCATGACTTTATCTCCTGTATTAACATACCTCCAGGTATGTTAGTTGATATTTACGGCCTAATCTGACATCTGGTTTTCGGAAAAAAAACTTGACAGCCCGTGGACATTTGGTATAATAGATGCATAACGAAAGGAAAGCGAATGAAAATTATGATAATCGACTTCAGGGACATGAAGACCTACGGTTATGCTAGGCCGACAATGTTCTTCATTGACGGGAAGCGCGTGTCGAAGGACAGGTATCATTGCGTCCGAAGGAAAGCTGTGTTGGAAAATCACTGTGAAACGAAGATGTATTCCAAGAGGAAAGGGAACATCCGAAAGGAATATCAGGTGATGACGGTCAATTTACTTGACAATGTTATGTAAACTTGGTATAATAGACGCAGAAAGGAAAACGAAATGAAGGTACTTATAATAGAGTTCTCGATGTTCAACGGCATCAACATGATGTACGCGACACATTATTACATCAACGGAAAGCGCGTTTCCAGGAATTCGTACTACCAAATGGACACATGGATTCACCATGACTTCGTCCATGACCATACCAGACAGTGGCATGACAAGAACAAGAACGGTGTGGACAGGGATTACACCGAGATTGTCTACAAGGAAAAGGAAAACAAAAACTTGACATTCGGGTGGTAACTGGTATAATAAAGGCATCTTCAATAGAAAAGAAAGGAAAACGAAATGGCAAACGATTGTTCATACGATATGCAGGCGGTCGCAAAGACGAAGGAAGCGTTGGAGCGTCTTCTGTCAATCATGAAGTACGAGGACAAGGAGTTCTACATCTACAGGGTGAGGGACGTATATGTCAACATGGAACCCAATACCTTGGAATCCAAGGGGGGAAAACTCTGGACGATGAAACTCGCTGGCGATGTGGCATGGAGCGCATCGGCTTGGGTGAAGGGTATTCCAGACCCGAACGAGAAGTCGGACACTGGAGCTGGATACACGAACCTCGTGGAACTCTGCAAGACGCTTGACATCGGAGTGGAGATTTGGACGAGCGAGCCAGGGATGTGCTTCCAGGAGCATATCCTCATAAACAACCGTGGAATGTCCAGCTACGACACCACGGACTGGACTGTCGAGTATGACGAGGAGACGGACGACCCCATCGAGGATGGCGGATTCGACAATTACGGTTCGTGGGTGAACCCAGAGGAAATCTACGAGGAGAAATAACATGGACATGAATTCAGAGATGACGGACAAGGAGATGGACAGGATAGACCACATCCAGAACCTCACCTACGACTACATCAACAAGATGCTCCCTGACGGAAAGTCCGTGGAGTACGACCTCGACATGATTGACGATGTCATCAATGCCGTGTGGGGAGCAATCAAGGACAGGGAAATCTGCACCGAGATGGAGTTCTACCCATACAGGGAGCACGACCCAGAGCCTCATCTTGTCGAGGGTGACGATGTCCCCGAAGGATGGGAAGACCCGTCCGTGGAATGCTACGACTTCTACTGGGCAAACCTCGCTGACGCTGACGAATATTCGAAGTGCTGCAAAATGTGCGGCAACTTCAACGAAGAGACTGGAAGGTGCTCACTAGACCATCCGTACTGAGAGGGGCCTGACTTTTCGAGGTAAATAATCCAGATGGAACACGAAGAAAACAAGACAAAGAGCGTGACGGTAGGAGCTGGCATTGCGGGAAGTATTCTCACAAGCGCAATCATAGCCGTGAGGGCTTTCCAGCCGAACTCGCTCCCGATGGAGGACTGGTCTTTCGCGTCATGGATACTCATGACGCTGCCAGTCACATGGCCGACTTGGTTCTTCGTTGCTTGGTGGACGGCTGCGTTCGTCTTCGAGACCGTGTCGTCCGTCTTTCGAAAACGCCGATGAGGAGCCGTATGGAAGAAAATGAACAACGGCAGCATCATCGTTCTCATGAACTCCGTGAGGATGATTCTCGCAGACCTTGAATCCGCAAAGGATACAATGGACAAGAGGGTCTATGAAAAATCCACTGGCGAACTTTAGTCAATGGAGTCGTTCTTGCAGGGAATGCTGGACGAAAGGTCCCCCAAACACATTAAAGGCGGGACGTGATTTTTTCTCGGTATAATATGCTGAATGGAAATCACATCCAACAAAGGAACAAAATGACAATAACGAAAATTGAAGACGCCGTCCAGGAAATAATCTACAACCTGGACGAGCTTACATGGGTTCCGCAGGAAACCATCACCGAAATCAGGAACAAGCTGGAGGACGCATCCGAGCTTCTGGTCGACGCCGAGTCCGAATACGGGGACGAAGACCCATCCCTCTGTGACGGCGACATGGACCCAGACGACGAATGAGGGCCAATGATTTTTTCAACCGTATAATATTCCATAACCAAAGAAAGCAAAAACAATGAACACAATCATTACAGAACTGGTAGACGCCGAGACGGAAAACTTTCTCGGCTTTGACGTGAACGACACGCTCCTGGAGAGGGCGGTCGCGTCAATCGCCTCGAACAACACCTTCGTCCCGAACATCGACCGAGTCGTGTTCAACACGAAGACGGAGAAGCTCGTCGCGCGAAAGGACGGTGACGGCAATCCCGTTCTCGACGACAAGGGACGCGTCGTCAAGGAGACGGTGCCCCTCGAGAATCCCGTCCTCGTCACGGTCGTGTACTTCAAGGACGGCACCAAGGTCACTGTCAAGAACAGCGACAAGGACGCCATCATCCTGGAGGACTGCACGATTAAGCTTTCGGACGGTTCCACCAAGACGGTGAAGACCGCAAGCCGCGAGTCCAAGGAAATCGGCCTCGTCTACGCAATCGCCAAGCGCGTCATCTGCAAGTACGACGATGGCGGCAACATCCAGAACGCTGGATTCGCCAAGTTCCTCAACGAGACCATCGAGAAGTCCCACGTCCAGGACGTCGAGGATTCCAAGCTCATTGCCGAGCGCAAGATTTCCAAGGCGAGGAACAAGCAGAACAGCACCGCCGAGAAGCCCGAGAAGCCCAAGAAGGAGAACCTCCGTTCAGTCGTGAACAAGCTCTCGGAAGCCGTTTCCAATCTCGGCAACCTCGTTAAGGGCCTGGTTCCCAAGAGCGAATGAGGGAAGTCCTACAAGACGAAATCAAGCTCCTCAAGTCTATCTGCATAGACTACGGGAACAAGGGCCTGACGGTAATCCTCTCCCTCGCAAAATATGAAAACCACAAGAGTTCCTTGAGGGCCTGTTTTGCGAGGAGGGATTCCGCCGAAGGGTGGAAATCCCTTCTGGAGGGTCTGGAAAAAATGGAGCCAGCCGAAAGGCTCAGGCTATGCGATTTGGGAATAGACCTTCCCTACGTCATCCACAAGTCCGACAACTACCTTACGGTTATCGAAGCTAGGAAATGGCTTAAGGGCCTGGTAACAATTAAAAAGGTATCGCCAAGTTATTTCCTTGAATACAATTCCAAAAGCAAGGACAAGTACGAAGACGATTTTTCTGGCAAGGGCCTGACGGAGATTGAAGAGGGCCTGTGGCACAGGAAGGACAAGGCCAGGGGGCCAAGGAAAACCAAGCGCATAATCTACTAAAAGGGCCCATGAAAAAGGGTCTGCATTTTTTGAAGCGACATTTTTGTAAATAGAAAACGGAACATTATGAAACAATCTACCATAGAGAAGAGGAATCCAAGCATAGCATCACGCTACGCGTTGGGCGACTTTGTACCTTTGGTCTGATTCTTGCACTGTTCCGCCCATAAAAACTTTCAGGAATCGACCTTCAAGAATTACTTGACAGGTCGTTTTTGTTTGGTATAATATTGGGCATGAAAGCTGACATGTGAGGCTGTGCAGCTGGATGAGAAAGCCTCGTAGCTCTTTGACAACTGAATTGGTTCAAAACTGGATGGGACCCCAAACCATCCGACTCGTCGTGGCGAGTATAAACAGGTTCTTAGGCCACGTAGCGGCACGCTCCCCAGATGCCAGTCCTGACGGATGGCGGAAGGGAGATGTGCGTGACGTCATAAGCGGACTTGGCAGATGGGAGACAAAACCATACCTGAAAGACTGCCGAAATGGGATATAAATGCGTTTGGAATGAGCGCAAACAGACGGGGAAAGTCCTCGTGGCCACTTGGATGATAGATATTGATTCGGTCATCAAGTAGGTCCCAGTCGGGCCATGTCCGTTACGGGAAATACGCTTATGGGTGAGGGCTGCGTCGTGCACGATGTTCAACCTGGCGTGGAAGAAGAGCCTCCTGGTCCTTCGGGATGTGGCACTTCCGTAAAAACCCTTGCGCTTTTAACGGGGCCGTGGCTCGAGTGTGGTAATGGCATCTGCTTTGCAAGCAGACAAATAGTGGGTTCGACTCCCATCGGTTCCACCATTGCACAACAGGTCTTCCCAGTTCTTCCTTTCCTTTCGGCCAGGTTTATTCCTTTCGCCTGGTTTTAAAGAACTCGGGTTCGATTTATTGCGGGGTAGAGTAGAGGTCAAACTCAGGAGGCCCATAACCTCCCGCCGAGAGGCACGTTGGGTTCAATTCCCACCCCCGCTACCATTTACGGGACCACAACGCGGCATTGAGTTGCCGTTCATCGGATTGTCCTGAGGGACGTAAAAGAGCTGTACCGCTGGAAATAATAGGAGAGTAGCTCAGCGGTTAGAGCAGCATCCTTATAAGTTGTTGGTCGGGGGTTCAATTCCCTCCTCTCCTACCATTTTACGATGGAAGCGTGGCCGAAAGGTTTAGGCACCATCCTTTTAAGATGGGACATGCGCGTTCGATTCGCGTCGCTTCTACCATCTTTTATAACTTTTGGGTTCAGGTGATTCAGACGACTAGTCAACGTGAGCTAAGACCGACAATTCGGTATCGCGTCATATCCGCCGTCAGCGTGGGAATCCGATACGTGGTTGAGACCCAATGACGGAGCGGTCGGACCTTGACGAATGGAATGTTCCTGCCTGTGGGCTTAAAATCACCAGCCGCATTTACGGTCTTGGTATTCGAAGCGATGTGCCTGGGACTCCAAATCCCAAGAGGTTGGTGCAACTCCAGCAGACCGTGCCAATTTTCAGCTTGACCGCGCAGAACCAAGTTCTCGCCAATGCCAGACAATACCTCCATTTATTATTGTTCTTCCCCAAGACGGATAGGGGTTGACAAAGGCTCCGTGCGGTGGTTCAATTTCAATGGGGCTTCGCATAAAAGTAGTGCACGAGCCTTTGAAGCTCTGGGAGATGGAGCGTTACCATCAGCCCCAACCAGGGGCCTGACCTTTTCGGGGCCTGATTTTTTTCAGAATCCATCGTGGCGCAACTGGCAGTCGCGGAAAGCTCAAACCTTTCATGTTGTGGGTTCGAATCCCGCCGATGGAACCACCCCAAGTAGTCCAATCGGCAGAGGCAGCGGACTTAAAATCCGCAAAGTATGGGTTCGAATCCCTTCTTGGGGACCAATTTCAAGCCTTGTATTGCATGAAGATGTTCTTCGGTGAGGATGCATTTTTGGAGTTCAGTTCTAACTCGTTGTTTGGATGCGTCCAATACCACCAGTGTGAATACAAGCATCTTTTAATGCTGGGTTGTCTGAACGGCTAAGAGCCGTCCTCGTAAGACGGAATATGGGGTCTCGGAATCCTCACCCAGCTCCATTCATGTCTCCATAGATTAACGGATTAAATCATCTGGCTACGAACCAGAAGACTGGGGGTTCGATTCCCTCTGGAGATGCCAAAGTTATTTTATTCGGTTTTATTCGTCTTTATTATTCTTTATTCGGGCGTGGCGAAATGGTAGCCGCAGGGGACTGTTAATCCCCCGCCGCAAGGTTTGGTGGTTCGAGTCCACTCGCCCGAGCCAATTTGGAATGACGACGTGAAGAATCCCTTGGGGTCGCAACCGTACTGGACCGACAGCCGTCGCAAGACGGTGTGCAAAGTTCATGATACTGAAGGTACGGGTGTTCCTGTTTTTTGCGCCTAGCATCGGGCGTCCGTGGAAAACGTACGGTCCACGGTAAAGGAAACTGATACGGACTATGTCCCACTAGATAACGAAGAGGGACTGGGGTTCGATTCCCCACTGGTTTCAGATGCACGTTTTGATTGCTGGCTTGGCACAGAGGTTCTGCACCTTCCTTGTAAGAAGGACTACGGGGGTTCGAATCCCTCAGCCAGCTCCACGGAGATTGGTATAACGGTAGCACGCCTGCCTTGGGAGCAGAAGGCGAAGGTTCGACTCCTTCATCTCCGACCAGTGTTCAAAAATATAGTTCGATAGACCAACTTTGGCAGAGTCAACAGCTTGAGGTGCTGTGTAGTGTGGGTTCGAATCCCACTCGAACTACCATTCTATTCAAAAGGATATACACATTTCTAGTAAATAAAGATGTGTATATCCATATAAAGGAGAATGTATGAACTCAAAATATAACATTTTTATTGAAAATCTAGACAAGATAAAAGATATGATTTCTGAAAAGAAACCACTAGCTTATATTGCAAGGTTTTTAAGTGTAAAAGTATTAACTCTTCAACGTTGGCTTCAGAAAAATAATATAGAATATCATGGAAATCCACATAGAAAAGGAATTCCCCATTATGAACAACGGATATCTGTGATAGAATATTTAGGAACAAATAGATATATAGATAATAAAGTTCTAAAAAGAAAACTTATAGAAGAACATATAAAGGAAGCAAAATGTGAATGTTGTGGGTTATCCACTTGGATGGAACATCCAATTCCTCTTGAACTTCATCATAAAGATGAAAATCATTACAATAATAATTTGGATAATCTAGAAATATTATGTTCAAATTGTCATTCTTTAAGACATTCATATTCGCAAAAATGATTTAATTGGCAAGGGACACTTGAACGCGAAGGGTTTAGAGGTTTGTCGCGTTTTTACCTGAACAGCATGGTTCAGCCTGGACCAATAACCATATTCCATGACATGCTTCTGGAATAGGTGGTCCGAAAAACCGCATCCATTTATGGCATCGTACCCAATACTGGAAAAGGGACTGGTCTGCAAAACCTGTTCAATGTGGGTTCGATTCCCACCGATGTCTCCATGCTCGCGTAGCCCAACTGGCAGCGGCAACACGTTCAGGTCGTGTAAAGTGTGGGTTCGAATCCCTCCGCGAGTACCACCCCTCTTGTCGCAACTGGCAGTCGAGGCGGATTTAGATTCCGTTTGTTGAGGGTTCGAATCCCCCAGAGGGGACCATTTATGCTTCTGTAGACAAACTGGTTATAGTCACCTCCCTCTCAAGGAGGAACCTGTGGGTTCAAGTCCCACCAGAAGTGCCATTCTCGAGAAACTCGCAATCCGTCTTATGGAGCGGACAGAATAAGTCCCGACGGGGAACCTTATTCGACACGAACAAATGGCGAGGGGTATCCAGTCCCAATCCATAGAATTTTGCGTGACCAGGAGAGGTAGTTCGATTCTATAGGGACGCGAAAGCGTCCGTCAAGTTGTCTGGAGGAAATACCTGGAGCGTGGAGAGCTGTGCAGAATGGTAATGCACCGCATTGGAAGTGCGGCTCCTTAACGGGAACTGTCCGTTCGAGTCGGACGCTCTCCGCCATGGATGGGTTCTCCTAAACGGTAAAGGTCCCGCCTCGAAAGCGGGTGGGCCAAAAGCCCGTGCAGGTTCAAGTCCTGCTCCATCCGCCACTCTGGCCAAACTCAGGCCATTCTCTGGCCAACGGAGAGGTGCGATAATGGTATTCGAGCGGCTTGCTAAGCCGTGGGGTCAAAAGCCTCTCTGGGTTCGATTCCCAGTCTCTCCGCCACTTTCACCGATATGCCCGACATCCTATAACGAGGCGCAATGTGTCAAGGAGAGGTCTGCTCTGTTAAAGCAAGTAACCTCGTCGGAAAGACCATGCCTGGGAAATCGGTGAACCCTTTCTGGAAGAATGTGATAATGGTAGTCAGGCGGTCTTGAAAACCGTTGGGGTCTAAAAGCCCTTGGGGGTTCGAGTCCCTCTTCTTCCGCCAAATGCCCCTGTAGACAAAATGGTTACAGTCGCCAGGTTTTCATCCTGGAACTTGAGGGTTCAAGTCCCTCCAGGGGTGCCATTTCTAGGAGAACTAGGGGAGAATTACGAAAAGTTATAATTTCTGGCAGAAAAGGTTCCTATTATTTCGACGGATACTGAAACATACCTTTCGCCAGTTGGGGTGTTGGTAGAACGGCTTCATATTTCTCACTGTCTATGAGAAGAAACGGGTTCGACTCCCGTACACCCCGCCAAATAATAAGAGTGTTAAACTTTTTTAACACTTTTTTCTAAAAAGCGGTAATTTCCCCTAGGGGATTTTTCTTCTTTATATTAAAAAAGTTTAACACTTTCGGTCTGGAAGGATTTTCTCCGAAAATGCCGCGCACGATTACTTGACAGGAACGTCTTTTTTGGTATAATAGACGTCGTCACCTTCCAAAAAGGGATTTTAGACGCTGGAAAAAGTACCGAAAGGGATGTGCATGTCTGTACAATATCCTGTCGGCTTCCTCTTCAAGCATCTTGCGGTAGTTCTATTCTCCCTGCTTGGTTGTTTTGTGCAGGATTTGAAATGTCTTTGAGTCGTAAACCATTTGAAATAATTACCTGAAAGAAGGTGTTTTTAGGGAATATTCCCGTCTGAAAGATGATTTGGGGAGCATTTTGTGCTTGAGTTATTTCCGTCTGTAAGATACTTTTTCTTATAATTGACAAAAATTTATAATTTTTTATTTTTATTTTTACATAGGAGAGGCACTAAGTCCAAAAGAAAAAGCACCCATCGTATAACTCACAAAAAATAAAATAAAAATCAAATTTTCCCAAATAAAAAACACCCACCGACAGAAAGAAAAACCAAAAAACAAAACTTCAAAAAAGAAAGGAAAAATGCAATTTTTATGAAAAAAGGATATGTTTTAAATATTCCAGAAAAACGCATGAAAAACGGTAAATCCTTGAACGGGGTTTTGAAGGTCCAGATTCCTGAGGAAAAGGACATTGTGGAAGTTGATTATCACCCTTATCTTTCAATAGAAGAGAGCGTTCTTCCAGTTGTTGTGAACGCCCTTTCTGGGGAAAGGAGGATTCTGGAGTTCTTCGAGACGATTCATTCCTTCTTCGGGGTGATGTTCTTCTTCAAGGGGCTTTTCCTCAACAACATAGGTCTTGGGATGGAAAGGAATGTCGGAGGGGAGATGGAGGTCGTGAACTTCAAGGTTCCAGAGGACGGGTCTGGATGCGTGTCTACGTATTTCCCGACGGACCTGTGTTCCTTCGGGGGAAGCGCCTTGGGGGCGGCGGAGAGCCTTTACGCGATAATGAGCGGGGGAGGGCTTCTCATATCCTTCAGAAACGGGATGGAGACTTGCAGTTATTCCGTTCTGGGGGAGGTTCCTTCCTTCTCCTCGGTGGGGGAGCTTGCGATGAAGCTTCGGCTCTCTGGGATGTGACTTCGGTTCCGTATAATATTTGCAGATGCAGATGGAAGTTCCTATGGTTTTCCCACATTGTGAAAAAATGTACTTCCCGCATCAGTTTTCTGGCGCAGACGGGCGTTCCTATAAATTGGTAAAATGCTCGGGGTCCGAAGGCCCCTGGGCGTTGCGGTCCGAATCCGCTCAATACGCTCCGCGCCATTTCCCTTTCTGGGGGCATCTGGACGTTCCTATATTCTTTCATGCGACGAAAAACATACGTCCCGCCCCCCTTTTTCCTTTACTTGACGCGGCTGGGGGTTCTGGTATAATATGGGCATGATGAAGACAGGTTCAAAGAAGGTTTCGAGAAGGGACGCGCTTTCGTCCCTTGAGGCGGCGAAGTCGGTCCTGCGCTCCCTCGGGAGGTTCGCCTCGGCTGGGGAGACGCATCCAGCGATGGCCCGCTTGCAGGCGGAGAGGCTCCTCGGGATTCTCTCCGTGGACGTTCCGAAGGCCCTCGTCGGGCTCGGGAAGGTCGGTCTCTACATGGAGGGACTGGAATGAGGAAGTCGAGAAAGCCGAGGCTCAGGAGATGCCCCTTCTGCAAGGGGAAGGCCTCTTTGTGGAGGGACTACGACGGGTTCTGGTACGTCGGTTGCAGGGACGGGTTCTGCGGCGTTAGCCCGATGACGTCTGGACAGGAGTCAGCCGAGGAGGCGGCTCGGACGTGGAACTACAGGGCGGTCCTCGGGAAAGGGGGTTCGTGATGGGGTGGATTTGCGGAATCGCGGTCGTGTTCGGCGCGTGCGTCCTCGCGGAGGTTCTTTCGACGGCGATTGCCGTCGCGTTCTTCCGCCTTTTCCTTTCGAGGGAGCAGGACGACGAAGACGAAGATGAAGACGAAGATGAAGACGAAGATGAAGACGAGGAAACTTGACAAGCGCCTTGAATCTGGTATAATGGGTGCATGAAGGAAAAACAACTTAAAGGGAAAGAAAAATGAACAGGAACGTCGTTGACA
>Ga0265299_10000485_pt1 | contig 49542 bp, 52 predicted proteins | sample AusTroGonzalo_MG_4_FD_193485 | JGI IMG/M metagenome (GOLD analysis project Ga0265299, IMG submission 193485) | Bovine rumen microbial communities from tropical cattle in Woodstock, Queensland, Australia - Gonzalo_02 | ecosystem: Host-associated > Mammals > Digestive system > Stomach > Rumen ...
TTTTTCGATATCCAGAACTCTCCTTCGATCGTCTCAATAATTGAGCAATCGAATTTAATGTTCATGAATACAGATCCGTCTACCATGACGGGTAGTACGGGACTGTCCGGTGGGAGAACGATACATATACCTGGGTTATACTTTCCATACTTTCTTATGAGCATCTCCCCATTAGAAAGCATGGTAGCGTCACCCGATTCAATTTCGGGCCACAGCTCCTTCATGTTTGTTGCATATTTGTTTAACATATAATTTCCTCCTTTTTTGGTAGGGGTTTTTAGTATGAGAAGCGAAATTATTCATTTCTCTTCATATTAATAATATATATATGAAGGGTTAATATAATAGAATAGTGATTGGGCGGGGGAACCCGCCCTTTTATCACTTTTTAACATATGCACGTGTTGCAACGCCGTAATCAATAGAACGATAGCATTTATTTTCACTATCATATTTAACATTGTCTTTGTGTTGATCACTCATTTTGATATTGAGTTTAATCTTATGGAGTTTCTGATAATCTGCAATTGCATCATTGACATGTTTTGTATATGCTAATATTGCAGCGTATGATGGTTCCGTTTTACTATTAACACGTTCCATTACAACAATAGCATCGCGATCAAACGATTTTATTATCGGTGCAATAAGGTCAACACGATCCATCTTAACAAACATTTCCGATGTTCTTATCTCAGCTCTATTAGATGTTATACCCAATCCGTTCATTGCAATCTTGTAAACAAACTTCTTGTTTGGCGGGAAGAATATGAATCTTGATTGACCCCAGACTGGTTCATATCCAGATTTATCACCCTTGATACACTTATCAGCAACAAGCCATGCATTGTACGCAATGAACTTAGGAGGAACCCCCTGTTCAATACATGTTGCAACAAATTCATCCAACAATGCAAGACTCTTGATTGAACCAACAAAATGTTCGGACACAACGAGTGTTTTCTCCAATGATGATGAAAGTAAATTCATCGATGATTGGATTCTAACAAACTTGATTGATATATCATTCATGTTGTTTATCGTTTCTTTACTAAGTCCAGAAACATCAGTTTTTGTATTTGCATACTTATCAATCTTGAATCCTATCTGATTCATTTTCTTCTGGAAATCAGTAAGGTCTTTCATTGACACAACAACCTTATCTTCTTTAACATGTTTTGCACCAGAATCAAGTGAATCAAGAATTTTCTTACATTTTTTATTGAATGATTTTTCATCATGTTTTTTGCCGTTGAAAGTTATTTCCAACATCAAATCAATGAGTTCATCAAGTTTCTTAACAGCTTCTGGATCAGATAATAGATATAATGCGAGACGTGATGATACAAGCCATGCCTTCTTAGTACCCGTTATAGCATTCGGGTTAACAGCACCCTGTTCGCCAGATGCGGTTGTTGATGTGAATTTACTGAAACCTATGATGTGGAATGTTATTGTTTTTTCCGTATTATTGATTTCTGCAATAATATCGTTCTTCGGAACCTTAACAGTTTTGGGATAGAAAGTTGAACCTTTTCCCAAAGGAATGTTAACAGTGACATATTGTGCTGCTTCTGTTACCATTTCTTTCTTGTCATACTTATCAACCTTATTTCGGTTTATCTGTGGAATTGTCCAAGAACTCTGGTCATCTGGTACGTTAGCTTTAGATCTTGTTAAGAGTTTAAGCACGATACTATCACATGACACATGTGTTGTTTTTGAATTATCTGATTTGCTTTCAAACAATTTCATGAATCGATCAACAAAGTATTTTATATTCATTATTAATAATCTAAAAAATCTTTTTATCGATTCCCATATTTTCGTTAATGTGGAAGGTTCCTTTTTTGCTTCAAGATCAGCACCCTCCATGAATATGTCAGTAGCATCACCATCATAATATTCGAGGACGGTCTGATACTTCTCATAATAATCAGCAATAGAAGCAGTCAATGAATTTTGTGTTTCAAATGTTACATCATTCAGATTGTCTATTGCTGTAAGTATTTCATTTCTCATTCTTATCACTTCCTGTTTCTCTATAATGTACGCCGTAATCTATTGAACGATAACATTTGTACTTATTATCGTATGCAACATTTCCGATATGCTGTGAACCAACCTTAATGTTGAGATTCTTACCCTTCTTCTTCTGGTATTCATCAAGAGCATCGTTGGCTTTCTTTGTGAAGTCTTTGAGAACTGATGAAGGAAGATCAAAGTTACCATTAACACGTTCCATTGCAACGATTGCATTGTTCTTGAAATCCTTTATGACTGGGGCAATGAGATCTATACGATCCATATCAACAAAGATCTTGGTGAAACGTGATTCTGTTTCGTTTGATACAGTACCGAGACCAGAAAGAGCTATCTTAAGAACGATCTTATCATTCGGCGGGAATATTGTTGCACGGGCATGACCAAATATTGGTTTATATTTACCATTACCACAAATACATTCATTGGATATTAACCATGCATTGTAAGCAACATACTTCGGTGGGATACCATTCTTAATACACTGACCAACGAACTCATCCAACAATGCAATTGATTTAATCTTTCTGTAGAAAGATGCATCAATGATTTCCATATTATTGAATGCAGATGATATGTAATTAAGAGATATCTGAATGCGCATCAATAAACGAACAACCATGTTCAATGACTTGATCGTGTCAGCATCAAGCTTATTGATATTTACATCAGTGCTTGTGAAAGCCTCCATGTCTGTAAGTAGTTTAGAAGCCCATGCTTGAACATTCGTTAGTTGTGATACAGGAATCTCATAGAAATGTGATTCGGGTTTGAGGAATATCTTAACGATGTTACTAACTTTATCAGCCTTCTTGAGAGCCTGGATGTCAGCAGACTTACGATGCTTCATAACTCTCAAAGCAAGATTAACAACATCTGTTATTTTATTACGAGTCTCTTCATGTGTCATTAAATGCAATGCAACCTTTGGTGAAGAATACCATTCCTTGTCTTGTCCTGGAATGTCAACATCATCACCGTTTCCTTTAACCTTTGTGAAGGAACCCTTACCAAAACCAAAGTAAGAAATCTTTAATGTCTTTCCATCTTCAGAATAAGAAACATCAAGGGAATTTCTTTTGAGTTCAACAGTACCACCCTTTATTTCGGACTTTGGATCAACAACGATCTGAACGCGTTGTGGTGCTTCATTAGAATCCTCAGTATCGGCTTCCATGACATACATCTCATCCTCAACATAACTTTCGGTTATGTACTTGATGTTCGGTTTAGGTATTTTCCAACCATCGATCTTATCAGGTTTATTACTACCATGCTTAAGAACTTCTGCTGCTATTGCAGAAACCGATTTGGTTGGTTTTCCACCCTTCACAGTTCCTCTGTTATTCGTGAAACTTGCTATCATCTTTTTAAAGCCTTCGATAATCTTCTTTATGAAACGCTTTATAGCATCCCATATCTGAGTAACAGTGTCTCCGAACTTGGATTCACTTTTGGCTTCTTGATAAAAAGAAAAACTTTCTTCTGAGACAGTACTCTGTTTATCAACGAAATCCATCATTGATTCCATGACAGCCACTTCAGTCTCTTCTCGTGTGAGACTTAAAGCATCGATGGATTTCAATATCTCATTATTCATTATATTCACACTCCTTCAAAATAAAAAAGAGGAACACGTTGGTTCCTCTCAATGGTTATCAAAAAGTCTTAGTCATCATGTGGATCGGGTATCCAAGCACCGCAGATCATATCAAACAATCCGACTTGGATATTGTAACCTTCTTCGAAGTGTGATGGGTCTTCCTTGATGATTTTTGAGTAGGATTTTTGTTTTTTTAAAACATCCTTGAGTTCGACAGGTTTCTCTCTTCCGCCTATCCAAGCAACGTCTACATGGTTCCTGTAAGGAATCCAGTATATCGGCCTATACAGATTTGAGTGTAAATGACCGTGCACATTCAGATGATTTGAATTCCTTATCGGAATATGTGTGAATAATACATCATCCCAAACAAATGATTGGACAACGTAATCGAATCCGCACGATTTGTAAAATGCCGGACCAAACAAATCATTATTACCAAGAACCATTACTTTCTTTCCTGGTAATGTTAATAGGATTGATTTAAGTTCTTCCTTCTCTTGAAATTCACCATCAACAAGATCTCCAAGATATATAAGAAGATCATCTTTTGTTAATGTCTCATTTATATTCTTTAAGATCTTATCAAACTCTTTGCGCTTTTTGCAAGCAGGTTTGTTCTTAACCAAACGGGTCCAGAGATGCCAGTCTGTTGCACAGTATACTTTATGACCCTTTTTGATTGTGTCATTTATGAGCTTAGATATTTGAGTGGAATGATCTTCATTTGGGTCTTTAAGACTCTTAAGAAGTTTCTCTTCCTTCTCTCTTTGTGTAGTAGCCATAATCATTTTCCTTTCTTATATGACTTATGAACATTAGTGTCCACATTATCAGTGTTATTGAAAGGTCTGTAAGGTACTATGTTGGTGAAACGATTACACGCGTTTAATCTTTTCCAATATTCATCACAGGATACGCCGTATTCGTGAAATGGATTATTGAACGGAAACAAATTGGTGTTATTGTGATACTCCATGAATGAACAATACCAATCAAGATTGTCAAGAGACGGTTTGTACCATGAGAATCCATATATAATATCATCAAATGTCAATTTATCATTAGGACGGAATACTTTAGTGCCATTGACTCTGAAAGATGCTTCATCAAAGAATGAATTCTTTACTGTCATACCATAATGACAGTTTGTTGTCAGATTATTGACATGCTTTCTAATTCTCCGTTCATCCCAATCAGGGTGATGCTGTCTGATCAGACTTTCGAGGTGCATCATTCGGATGTACCATGATTTGAAATTACGGCGTCCACCAACGAGAAGCATATTATATAAATGATTTAGAAAGTGATTTGTGCGTTTAAGGTCAATCCACCTTCCCCATCCATATGATACATATTCATCATTTTTCATTTTCATAGTAATTCTCCTTAATTAGAAAACACATAAGGCCCTCAAACGAGGGCCTCATATGCTTCTTGTATTGTATATATCGGTATTCCACTTTTAGCAGCTTTTACTACCTTACTGGATACATATCCTTTTTCTGGTATTACGAGTGCTATTGTTTTTGATGAATAATCATTTACTTCATAGCCCTTTTCGGTTAAGTAGTTAATGAGTTTATCATCACGAGTTCCTGTGAGTGTAACTCTTCCCTTTGTTGGTTTTCTTAAATCAGTCAACACATTAAATGAGATATACTGAATAGCATCTTGTATTTCTGACCAATATAACACAAGACCTTCTCTCATTGCAGCATATGTGTTGGTTGAGAATCCATGTACATAGTTTGGAACACATTCCATCATAAATGAATCCGGTGTTCCGTTCTCAATCGCATTACGATAAACTGATGTTGCTTTCATATTATCAGATGGATACTTTGCATTGATAACAAGTTGCCATGTCTTTGCGGAGATATCCTTTATCGGTAAAGCCCCCAACCATTTGGCTAAGTCAACATCGCGGGAGTTATCATGAATACTCTTGATAATGTTATTTGCAGACTTCTCCTTGAATCCATCGATTGACATTATCTTTTCCGGTGTGAGTCTATAGAGATCGCCGATACATTCCACAAGACCTGCTTCATAGAATTTGGTGATGGTACTCTTTGCAATACCCATCATCTTCATCTTCTCACAATATCTATGGATGAGACCAATCTTCAACCCAGAACACTGTGGATTTGTACACCGTACCGTCTTCAATGTTCTGAAGTTAAGAGGTGCTCCACATATTGGACAATTCTTAGGTATTGGAATCGGAACAGATCCATCATGATATGAGTCTATAAGATATGGCACGATGTTATATACTATCCTAACTGTATCGTTATACTTGAGACCGAGAGATATGACACGATCGAGAGTTGATAATCCGACATGATCAACCTTAATATTATCAAACATGACTGGTTCAAGTATACCAACTGGTGTGATCTTTCCAGTCTTTCCATACTGATAATCAATATTGACTATCCTGGTTTCCTTGACATTGTTAAGTATCTTAATAGCAACCTCTTCAGTTGTTCGCCCATCGTCTAATACGGATACAACGACTCCATCTATTGAATATGTGCATCCATTGAATTTAACAGTTGCACCATCACCCAATTTATCCGAGATGAATGTTTCAATTCCTTCAAAATCACCGGCTGTTGTTGTCAATGATAAATCTTCCAACTCTGGTGGAATAAATGAATCATTCATTGAATATTCTCGTAAAGGTACAAGTGTGACATATTGAGACAGTTCTACATTTTGTGATGTTATCGTACCTGCAACAACATCTCTTGGTCTCTTGTATGATTTGTTTAAGCCAAGTTTCTCAAATACTTCATGAGACATAATTGCCTCAAATTTAACAGCTGATATTGCTTCACCAAAACCATTTTTAAAATGGTCTTTGAATAATGAAGTTACATCAACTGACTCACCGTTATCAACATCACCACGCGTATAATATTTACAGAGATATGCATCAATTGCAACGGAACAACCATCGAACTTTGGTTGTACAATGATTTTGGCATCATTTGGAATCTTCTTAGTTCTGATCCAATCGGTATATACTTTCTGATCAGGTCTCATTGGTGTTGTAACACCATAAACCTTCGTGAGTGTGCCGACAACATCATTTACATCACCAGACTGTTTCTGTCTGAGAAATGGTCTGTTAGATTCACCAACCTGATTGAGATATTCTTCAAGAAGATTATCATATTCTTCATCAGTAATAATTGCATGTCCTTCGGAATACGCTTTCTGATACTTATCAAGCTCTGCTTTAGTTATCAATATCATCAACTCCCTTTATGTGTCCTGATAGATTTGTGTCATTAAGGATCATCGCTTCAAGGTATTCATATCCCTTGTTCATTAGTCCTACTATGTCCCGTTGTTTCAACCAGAATATTCCATTGTCATATCTGTCTTCAATAGGCAACCCATATTCAACCAGTGTTGATGTTGATACATTATATTTCCATTTTACTATCACTTTGGTTGTATATGGAAATAATATATCATCATCATCAGGCAGAACCATTGGTGACAATTCTAATGGTTTGAATGTTATTGATTTATTACCGTATGCTTCAATATTATCACTTTTTAGTGACACTGTTTTTGTGACATTGGTGCGTATTGTTATAAACGGCAGTACAAATGAAATCATTTTATTTACTCCTTAAAAATAATATATCAATGGGTCCCCGAAGGGACCCACTAATATTTTAGTAATTCTTCCATGGATTTGATGAACTGGGTCCATTCGTATCCCATGGGAGATCGTCATCTGGATTTGTCTTCCAGTTTACTGGTTGTATTCTACCGGTTCCACACTGAATATCTCCTCGAGCAATTGCATCCAAGATATTATTAAAATCAGTGGTTGCATATGTTGCTGCATAGGTTGTATTCAATGGAAGACCGTCACTTCCAACCAGTGTGTCTGTGTAAATAATCTGAGGCATAAACAACGCTCCTTCCATATTATTATTCATAGTAATAATATGTATATAGGATTATTGTTTATTTCTTACCACCATTCTGTTCTGCTTCATCACGATTACGTGTTTCTTGAAGCATACCGTTATCGAGTTTGGTCATAACCTTCAGATCATGTGCCAAGCATGATACGAATTCTTGGTACTTCTTTACGACGAATTCCATCTGAGAAACAGACTTATCAAACAAAGCTCTGTTCTTATAGAATACGCTGTTGGTATCACCTTCGAGACGCTTGAGTGCTCCAAGAACAGCATTGGAAACTTCAGAGTAGTCCTTAGTCAGAACAAGAGCAACATCGACTCTGTTGTATATATTGGCTGAATCATTAACAGGTTTACCATCCTTACCATGTGTTACAGCAACACCAACCTTATCAGGAGTATATCCGAAGAATGTGTTTGCAATGATATCCTTGTTGTTTTCATTGACAACTATCTTAGTCTTTGTGAGAACAACACCTCTGAGTATATTAATGCCATCCTCGATATTAGAATACTTCAAAGGATTCTGTATCGGTTTACGTTGTGCATCCTGTGTGAGTCTTACACCGCATTTAGCACCGATATCCTTCGAGAGTCTATAGAGCATATCAACATATCTGCATGCAAGATTGATATCATAAACATTGTTCTTATCATTCCAGAAGTACAAAGCAACACCGGATCTGAAGAGTTCAATAATACCGTGTTTCTTTATCCATTCTTTTCTTCTTGCATTCTTGAGGTTGTTCTTGTGGAGAGCATCACGAGTAACTTCACCCATCTTTATGATACCCTTTACAGAAAGAGACAAACCCTTCATCAGTATATCAATAGGTGACTTGATCTTGATATCCTTCTTAGAAGCCTGAGAAACATTTTCAAGAGACTCCTGAATGAATGCCTCAACGACAAACTTCGTTTCTGCAGACATGAGTGCATTCTTAACACGCTTCTGTTCAATAGCCTTACAGCAGTATTCTGTAAGAATCTCAGAGTTACGAAGAGTGTCATAAATGTATGCTGCTTCTTGTTCGACTTCATCAAGATCAATGTTACCACCATCAATGCGATGTTTTTCGACAGCAGTTGATATTGCCTCATCCTCATCCATACCGTTTGAGATGAGTTCCTCATATTCCTTCTTAACTTCAGGATCACGAGGTTCATACTTTTCACCAGTCAATATAGACTTGCTGTACATGAGTTGTTCAAGATGGAATCTTTCCTCATGACCAATATCAGAGAACAGTGTACGAAGATCCTCGTTGCGTGTATCCTTGGAAGCATCAAAGTAATCATTGATTGCTTCTGATTCTGCAGCAATCAATTTATTGAGGGCATCAACATCCTTCTGATCGTATTCATTCTGAACATCAGATGTGTCAGAACCAAATGATTCAATGTCGATATCAACTTCTTCTACGTCTTTATCGTCATTATTATCATCGTCAGAAGATTTATCTTCTTCATCCTTTGTTTCTGTGGTATCTTCTTCACTACCATCATCAGAATCAAGATCATTGAGTTCTGCATCGATGTCGAAATCCTCATCATCAGCTGTTTCGTCATCAGCTTCTTGATAGAAACTTCCATTTACATTACGTGATATATTATAGAAACCGCTCTCAAGAACAAGATCTGGTTTCTTAACTATCTCAAGAATCTTATCCAACGCGGACGAAAGAGTTATACCAATCTTTCTACCGATCTTACCATCACCACGGACTGTTACATTACATGCAGTACCGGTAGATTCGACGGTTGTTTTTGTAGGATCATCAACATCCTGTTCTGTAATATCGAACTTATCCTTACCGCCCATACCCTTGACAACGTTTGTTACTTTGAACTTTTCGCCAAGAGCCTGTGCAATTTTGGAACGAAGATTATTGAAACCTGCATCAAACATTCCTTCTTGAACATAACCTTCTTGAGTGGTTGTTGATGTATCATCAGGATTGTCGAAATCGGGTGTTTCGGGAATCTCAGGGGTTTCATCGTCAGAGGTAGTGTTTTCTGGTGTATTCTTCTTTTCAAATTCATCTCGTGTGATTAACTTATTTATGAATTCTTCAAAATTATCAGCCAACACAATTGTTTCATAATTACCCTCTTGATCTATATCGACTACAGATGGCTCACCATCACGACCACATTTACTATAGTCCAAAAATACCATAGTGTGTCCGGCAGTTGGTGTACTACCAATAGTCAAACCTATGTCAGGGTAACCCCAATCATCTTGATAGAATTTTGTTTCAAATATAGAAGGTCTATTTTTATCAATTCCGAAAATAGCTGTTATCTCCGCATGATCATCTGCCCAACTTGTTTTATGTGTTGTTGGACAAATACATCTGTTGAGTCTACCACCATTATGCTGTTTTATTAATGCCTTATAGGCCTTTGGTAATTTATAACCAAGCTCTTTCTCTGCTGCAATTATATCTTCATCGGTAGCAGGTTTAGCAGAATTCTCGGACTTATACCAGAAATCTTCTGGTAATGATATCACAGTCTCGTTATCATTCTTTGCATCAGTATTTATAGATGACATGTCTTTTGTAGAATTGTCATTGATATCTTCATCGAAATCAAAATCAAGAGAAGGTTCATTAATCACACTGTCATTAGTATCATTGTCTTCGAACTCCTCGAGATCCATTTCCATAAATGGTTTTCTAGCCATTATTAATCACGCTCCTTATATTTATTTAAATTCTTCCAACCAGAAGTATCGATACCAAATTCGTGAGCTCGACGTAATATCTTACGTGCAACCGTACCTTGGTATTTTAACGGAACACCACGTGGGAACATTCTTGCTGCTGATTCAACATGCTCTTTATCATGTACAGGATATTTGCGTACTTTCTTACCAGTACGATTATCTGTATACACAAGAGCAAAATCAGAATCAGGTAATTCCTTGCGTTTCTTAGCAGGAAGTTTTGCTTCTTGAATAGTTTCACTTTGCCCTAATTTGGATTTTAATTTAGTATAGAAAGCATCGAGTTCTTCTTTTGATTGTATCTTATCAAAATCATTATCGGTGTATGTCCGTTCCTTCATCTCATCCATCGTATATGCATGATCGATTGGTATTTCCTCACCGGTGATAGCATCGTATGCTTCACAGAAACAATCATCGGGGTCGTCATTATCTGTTACATCAAAATCAGACGTTCCTGATGTTGAATCTGGATCTGGAAATTTTTGTTTCATTAACCATTCATGTGTCATATATGATTCATTTATATTGCAAGGAACAGTACCAAAGTATTTTTTACATTTTTTATTGGTACACTGATAAATTGGTTCACCGTGTAAAAATACAGCTATCTTAGAACCACATTTATCACATTTATCAGGAACCAATTCACCCTTATCATTTATACGTTTATCTTTCTTATTCTCTTGAAAGAAATGATTAAATTCTTCTAAAGCCATTTAATACACCTCCATTATGCATTCACGGGATTAGATGGTGTTGGTATCGGTATAGGTATAGAATTACGACGTTCTTCACGACGGCGTTCTTTCTCTTGTGCTTTCTTAGCTGCTTCTTGTTCATCATGAACCATTGTTGGAGTCTTTCTATCAAGATCACCAGTCAGTTTACGTGCAGCATAACCCCTTAATGCAGTACCCGTTAATGTCTTAAACACATTGGAAACCGTCGCAGTAGAAATCAGTGCAGTACCCTTTCCTATTAAAGAACCACCTAAAGTTGTTAATCCAGCCATTGCTGCTTGTTTTTGATCAAGACCATTTGCAGTAGCAATAGCCCAACCAACATAGAATGGTGCTAATGTTGCGATTATCTTGTAAGTAAATGTACAAGGACCTCCATAAATCAGCTTGGCAATAACTTTGATTATATCCTTTGGACTATGTATCTTTTCAGGAACGTAAACATCATTGTTTATTTGATCCTGATTGATAATGATAGTTTCTTCACCAATACCATCACTGCAGAACTTCACGGTCGATATGAGTTTTGTACTACGTTGACCAAGTTCTTTTAGTTTATCTTCTTCCTCATGGAAAGTTGTCTGGAAGTTTTCGTAATCATCTCTGAGTTGACCACCATTCTTAACCAATGCATCATCGACATTTGTTTTCAGTTGTTTAATATTCTTAATAGCATTATTAGACAAGCTGATATTCTGTTTCAATGTTGTAAAGGCGGATGGTATTTGTGTTAATGTACTCCACAACATTTGTGCAATGTCCATACATCCACGAGTAGCACCGCTCAAAGCATTCGTCGTTAGTGTATCCATAACAGCGACCTTAGAACCAGATATTCTCTGATTCGTTAGTTTACCGATGGTCTTACCAACACCATCAACGAGAGCTTCCATGGACTTTAATTCAGCATCAGCTTGTTCATAGGTCCTGCACTGGGTTCTGCGAAGATCACAGATCTCTTTCCATTTATCTTGGTTTCGTTTGTCAACCGTTTCTTTGATAAATTCAGCATAACCCTGTGCTTCAGCAGATAGCTTTTTCATTTCATCATTATTCTCAAATTTCTTTATAGAATTTTTGAGTTCATTCAAAACATCTGGTGTTGTGCACATAGCAAGACATTTAACAATATCGGTTATTTCCTTTTTGCTCATAACATGATGACGTATTTCAACATTGTAGAATCTCATGAGACCCTTTGTGAGTTGTTCTGTTGTGATATTGATCTCTGTGTTCTGTTGTGCTTTAGCAATGTTCTTCTCAGCCTTACGATATCTCGCTTCATCAATAGGAGACCAACGTTCCTGAACGAGATCAGCATCAAAATCATCAGTATTGTATTCAGCATATACTTCATCAAACTCGACATCATAAACACCATACTCATTAACAACTGATGAAACATTGACATGTTGGAAAGCATCCAATATCATAAGACAGTTAACGACTGCGATATATGAGTTCTTCTTCTTGATGAATAAACCAGATAAAACATCAATTATCTTAACCAGAAGATTCTTTATGGCTTCAAATACTTTACTAAGAATAGATAAAAAATAATCCTTGATGGATTTCTTATCTTCTTTCTTAACATCATCTGCTTCTTGGAATAATGCACATTCCTGGATGATAGAAACATCATCTGTTTCGGTGATGATTTGAAGCATCTTGTTATATGATTCACATATTGAGTATAGAACGTTCAATTCAGACTTACTCTGTTCGAGTTCTATATCATTCAATATATCCAAATTAACCATTCGATGTCACCTCACCATTATTATCACCACTCTTGTTATCATCCGATTCATTGTTATCATTTTGGAATACGGATCGTTTTACTGTGTAAAACTCCATGGCTGTTTCAACATCTTCCTTTACTTCAGCAATGGTGTTATTTAAAGATTCTATAAAATTCATAATTGTCACCTCGATGTATAATATAGGTTACAGTAACGTTTGGACAGACAAAAGGAAATCATACGGGGGCTGATGCCCCCGTACATTCCTTTTTGTTTTATAAATCGCCGACTTATAAACTCTTCAGATTAGAAGAATCTGCCAGGTCTCTTGGGCTCAAGAGGTGTATCATTCTTCTTGTAACCGAGTGAGAGATCAGGTGTCTCCTCAACCTCCATGGAGAACATAGCGCTCTTGAGCTTGTTGTTACCACCGGAGATTATAGCCTCAGGATTGAATGGAGTGAACTTTTCCTGGAAAAGATCTGTGAAGCCTGTGCTGCCAGGCATTACTGATTCCTGAGTTACTTCGTTTGTGCCGAAGTCGAAATCGAGATCATTAATCATCTTATCAGCCATTGTAAAAACTCCTTTACATTAGATTATTTGTCATACATAGTTTTCAACATGTTCTGTACATAGAGCTTGTTGACCGCGATGATGAGACGGTATGTATGCATGTAGTTGATATTGTCAAATATTAGTGTTCTGGTTTTCCAGTCCACATAATATCCATCATCTATTAAACATTTGTTTTCTCTCAGCTTAACCGAAAGGAACAAACCTACATCGAGGTGGTTCTTTAAATGATAATCAATCATTTCATTCAGTGCATTACCAAACGATGATCCAATATATACTTCCTTTTCGTCGAAATCCATCTTGATGATTGGTCGAGCCTGTATCTGCCATCCATACAACAGAGGAAAGTCTTTCTCATTCCAAACGTCCGAGAATATTGGAATTGCGATAGAACTTTGCTTCGGTTGTAGGCGCATGAACGGGCCGGGATTAGGAACACATAGGTCGTACATACCTATCGTATTAAATTCGCATCTCAATGTAAATGTTATTGGAAAATCGGAATCAACCAAATTGTTTGATCGAGTTCCGTTTGAATAGTTCAATTCACCCATGTTGCATAGAATGGACGTTGAGTAGTATGAATAGAAAGCGTCCTTATGTCTACCGGACGAGAATCGGTATGATATTGGAAATTCCGAATTCATATTCAGATAATCCACAAACTTAGAAACATTCCCCTTCTCATCTTTCACAGGAATGCCTGCATATCTAGCAGTCTCCTCAAGGAATCCATCGGGTATAGCCATTTCCAAAGCAGTATCTATATCAAAGAACCCACCATCAGTAGGAATCTTATTTATTAGATAAGACGCCCAGTTCAGTTGTTCTGCCATACTTCGAAATGCTAACACAAAGTCGAGGTATACAACAGTACGATTGATCTTACCACGCCAAACTATTTTCTTCTGTTTGTCGAAAAATAATTCCGGCATCTCAGAGCGATTCTGAAAACGATTCGACGTAGTATTCCAAGTTGTTGTTGCAAAACTTCCAGCTGCGAGTCTATTGTCCAGACCAGATAAAGATATTCTTGGTTGTACTAAACACATTGGATATGCCTGTGATCTGATTTGTTGGGGTGTATGCTTCAACTGTCTGTGTGCTAACTGAGTAGAAGGTATGACTGTTGAGAAAGTCTTTTGCGGAAATAAATCCACAATAAACTCCTGGATGACAGCCATCACATTTCCAATTGAATGCATCATGTCTGTACCACTCTGACATGCAAGTGACAGGGAATAACTGTGTTCGTGATCTCTAGGTGATAAGGAATTATACTGATAATTCAGTCTCCTTTCCCGTATGTCGAGATCTGTAATACCCTCATTAAAGTTATTGATATTATCCTTGTTAGGATGGTATTCGTGATACTTACTCACTTTGAACCCTCGATACCAATACTGATATTATATTTGATAGCTTCTCGATATTGTAATACCTGATATACTCGAAATCAAAGTTCATTATTGTAGGACACTTATTGAGTATCATTAAAGGTCTCCACATGTTTGTGGTACCATAACGCTCATAAGCACACATCTTTGGATTTCGAATATACTTTTTATCGAACTTCTCAATGGTTACCATATCCTCTATTGAATTAATTATATCAAAAAATTCCAGAGGCATCATGGAGATTACTGCTCCCCAACCAGAAAGATTTCCGAGGATATCATCCTCATTAGCTATCAAAGTAACAGAAGAGGTGATGTTTTTGAATGTGAATAAATCTGAACGAATTAGATTCAGTAATGAGGGTAACAGAGTTTTTTCATCAGACGTCATCACGGAACATCACTCCTTTCATTGTATGCGTACATACATATTGAACACGTCATCATCATCGCATACGAGTATTCCCTTGAATGATCCATCAGGATCGTCATTAACGACACTTCCTGAGGATACCCGTGCAATTACAGAAAAGGAATCTTTCATATTAATTGCACGGGATGAGAAATTCGTTGATGCAAATACCGGTGAAGTTACCTCAATCATGTCTCCATCATTGATCACTCCGGTTGTACGTATAATACAGGTTGATGTATGTGGAACCGTGAATGAGTCAGCTCGGTATGATAATAACATCTAAATCGCCGTCCGTAATTCTTACTCTTCGTTCTTAGTTGTGATCAAAGCATCTGCACTGTTGTTGAATTCCTTGATGAAATCATCACAAGCTTCGCGGAGGTGCTTAGCAACCTCTACAACCTTTGATACATTTGCATCATTCTTCTCATTCAACTCTTCAGCTGCATCAGAGATCTTCTTCTTGTTGCAAGAAGCACAAGCCTTCTTTACGCGAGCCTCGATCTTAGCACCGTCCTCACCGAACTTGCTCTTGATGAAAGAAGCAAGCTTGGAAACAGCTGTATCACAAGCATGAACCTTTGCGATATCATCGGGAGTAGGACTTGTAGTAAAGTCACTCTCCTTGAATGTAGCCTTCTTGATGAACTTGTCAGCAGAAGCGATTGTCTTTACGCAGAAATTGAGTGAGCAACATGTCTTGCCGTCCTCATCCTTACCAGCAGATGTGGAAAGACCGCCAGGAACAACAGCCTTGATGCTCTTACCCTCGAGGAATGACTTAGTGTCAATACCGAGAGCATTAGCAAGAATACATGCACCCTGAATGAGGTTACCTGTCTGCTTCTCAGCAGCCTTACCCTTGAGGTGTCTTGTACCTGACTTGAGCTTTGTCTCCTTCTTGCCTTCGGAAACAGCCTTAGCATATTCCATAGCATATTCGAGAGAGCCGTCGAGCTTCATCTCGCAACCGAGACCTCTTGCCATAGCATTCATAGCAGCATACGGTGTAGTAGGCTTTGTAGCACGCTCGTCGATCTTAGCCATTTCAGTATAGAACTGTCTGGAGAGACCGAGGATCTCATGCTCAACCGACTCGTATACGAGCTCGAGTGCGCCTTCCTTATCAACCGGAAGTCCTGCTGCTGTGACGGATTCCTGAACAACACTGTCTATCTCGCCATCCTCAGCGGTAGCGATCTGCTTTGCTGCATCAAAGAGAGCAGCAGAAACTTTGACCTGGCCCATAGCTTCCTGAATGTACGCATCATGAACTGAAGCGTCACCAGTAGCGAGGTCCAACATTATATCTGATACCTTCACGTGTAATAACTTCCTTTCGAGTTATAGATTTTCACATCTAGACTTTAGTAAGAGCCCCCTAATACTAATGGTCTGGATGTAAATTACAAAGTTGTGGTTATATATCGAGATTATACTGCTTTTGCATCTCGATACTTGTTTATGAGTTGCATTGCTTCAGCCTTATGGTCGTTTATAACTTCCGCTTTCAGCTTACGCTTCTGCAATCCTGCTTGGGTGAGTGTTCGATACTTTGGATCACCCGATCTACGAGCTATCTCCAAAGCAATCATTGCAACAGCGACATTTTCCTGCGTTGCTGGAGTAAGTCTGAATGTATTAATAGCACTCATACCATTTCTTTCAGCAAGATCTTGAAGTTCTTGATCTTTCTGAAGCTTCTCCATTATTTGTGTTACTTTAGAAAAAATTTCTTCATCATTCATGAAATCAATTTTTTCATTCATGACAAGGACCTCCTTTCTTTTAAGGGTTTAATATTACGTCCAAAAGAAAAAAGAATTCACCGGGGCTATTGCCCCGGCTACATTTCTTTTTCTCATTGTGTCATGCTACTTCGTCATCCCCGTCCTCGAAGTCATAAGCGGCATTCTCGATTACGTTATCGAGACCCTTTCTCAATGCGTTTACTCCGAGTGCAGTGCCAGCACCAGCGATCACACCTGTTGTGAGTGACAGACCTCCTGCGATTGCAGCGGATACCTTAGCTGTCTTAGCAGCTGTCTTCTTGCCACCGACAGCGGCACCGATTCCTGTTGCGATGAGGACGGGTACCACAAACCCAACTGCTGAAGCAACGGTTGTACCAGCACCGACTGTAAGACCTGCTGTGATGACTGTTCCATTTGTGATGGGGTTTCCTGTGTTCTGAATTTTCTCAATAGTATTTGTCTTAGTCATAATAGACCCTCCTTAAAATTCATACGAGATACGAAGACGTATTTCTTCTTTTCTCACATTAATAATATATATATGAAAAGTTGAAATAATAGCTATCACACCCGGTAGCATAGAAAATCTGTCGGTTATAAAGGATAATATTCTGGTAAGTAATCATCGTTGTCAGCAAAGTCTATTACGTACTTTGGATCAGTTATCAATTGATCAAATCTTTCATCATTCAATAACTGGGATATTATCTTTAATTGAGCAAATGCTTCTTTCTCCTCTGGTGTTGTCAGTAGTATTTTCTTTTCATATAAAGTAACAAACTCATCCAGTTGAGTTGCTAAGAATCTAACGGATCCTAACGATACTTTTTTCATTCCTTCTGGATGATAATCACTATAGATATACATTTATTATACTCTCCTCTCTTATCAGGAACATTTACTAAAACACTTTAACGTGATTTATTCACATTAAAAATATATGTATAAAGGAATGATTTTATGTTTAATATTGAAGACAAAGAAACCATCATGAAGCTTATTGATATAAGAAATAAGAATGATCTGATTGTACCCGTGTATCTCCGTGTCGGTAATTCAACATTCTATCTCTCAGAAGTTGATGAAATACCATCGTGTTCTCCATCAATATTCAAAGTAGGTTTTGGTTCTAGTGATTCTGTATTTGTAAGGAATAAATTTCCTAAGAATAAACTGATAAACTTTACCAATCCCAGAACGTTTACCAATTTCAATGAAGAAGAACAATGTGCTACTGAATATATTACATTTGAATCTTCTGATTTAGAATATGATAGAACGGATTTAACAAATGAAATCAATAAGTGGTATTCCGTGTTGTTAGACTATACCATGGCACATGTAGAAGAGAATAAGAAATTACGTATTAAGAGAATGATGGAAGAACAATCATAACAAATATTTTTTTATTTTTATACATAAATATTATAATATAGACGTTAAGCATGTTGGGTGTAGTATTTTTATATATAATGAAGAAAGGAGAAGAATGATGGATAGTACAATACATCAGTTCAAAGAAACATTACTGAATAAGCTACTTACTTACGGAGCAAAAAGAACGAATAGTACGGAATACAGAATACAGGTTTGTCCATACTGTGGTGATAGGAAATATCATCTATATGTATTCATAAACTTGAATGATGATTCTCCCGTGAAGTATAATTGTTTCAAATGTCCGTTCGGTGGTTTTATGAATCAACAAACTCTTGAAATGTTGGGATTGGGTGATGAGCTTGATTGTCCCAAGAAGTTCAAGGGTGGTGGTAAGTTGAATGTATCTGGTGATGCATCAACCAAGATACCAAAGGTGAATGTTTCTAATAAGGATAACATCAATGGCGTTTGTAATTATATAAATGAAAGAGTTGGTGTTATCCCAACATTAGAAGACTTACAGTATTTCCAATATATTGGTAATCCCAAGAATTACATTGATAACTATCTTGGTGGTGATAATTATAATATATTGAAAGACAGATTCTGGTTCCAGATGACCAATGGTGGTATCATTGGTAGATATAAGAATGATTCCGTTGATAATAGATGGCAGAAGTATAAATCCAATAGAATACGTGTATCTGGTATTTATAAGATAGCAGCTCCTATTGACATTATGAAACCAATCAATGTCGTTATTGCCGAAGGTATCATGGACGTCATTGGTTTGTATTATAATTATAAGGATATCGAAAACTGTGTATATATCGCGGTCTTAGGTAGTGCTTATAAGAAAGGAATTGATTATGCCATTGATCATGGTATCTTTGGTTCTAGTGTCAATGTGAAGATCTTCAAGGATTCCAATTTTGATATCAATAAGATTTGGATTGATCCAAATGTAAGACGACTTTTTAAACGTATTGATATTTATGAAAATCTGGCTGCAAAGGATTGTGGTGTACCCGCCGATCAACTTGATATTCATAAGATCATATTGCGTGATAAGAATATTACGTAAAGGAGTCTTTATTATGAAACATAAGAAGAAGATTACTGACGAAGAGGTTGTTACATCTAAGACGGAGACGGAGCAGTACATGGAAGATATTCGACGTGATATGAAACGTAAGTTCAATAAGAATGTTGATAATATCTTTGGTAGTACAAAAACAATTTCTAGTGATAAATGAGGAGATGATATTATGGGAGTATTTGATAAGCTTAATCAAAAGAAATGTGATAAGGCTTGGAGGAAGGTATCCAACTTATTACGTGATCAAGACAAATGCATCATAACTCTATCAACAACCAAGGGTTATGATGAATTCTTCAAGAGGGTTGCTGATGCTGGTTATATAATGCATATCGATGACTCTATGAGAGAATCAATATTCGTTACAATAGAAAAGAAAGAAAAGGAGATTAAATATGTCAACTAAGAAGGTTTTAAAAGAAATGGTTCCATATGTGTTACTAACCTTAATGATTGCCGCATTAATTGCGATGATCTTTTCCGGTTGTAATAAACAGATCATAGATACGACATACACTTTCGACAAAGCAATTCTCTATGTCGGTGGTGAATGGATAACAATTAATGTTGATTCATGGACGGACTATGAAGATGGAGATCAGATCCAGGTTAAAGATAAGGATGGTAATACATACCTCGTTCATTCAACAAACATAACACTGATACATTCAGCTGATGATAAATAATTTGACGGAGGATGTTATGAAAAAGAAAGGCTTTACATTAATCGAACTCATTGTTGTGCTTGTAATAATTGGCGTACTTGCTGCAATCATTATACCTGTTATTATAACATCATGTGATGGTGGACCCGTCGATAATAATACACGTGCAATTATAAAACTTGACAATGGCGAAAGCATAACTATCGAAGTTGATTACTGGTATTCAACCAATGACAATCAACAGATAAAAATTGTTGCTGATGATGGTACTGTGTATTATGCAGCACCAGCCAATGTTACAATAATAAAGGATTCAAATCAATAATATAGGAGGTATCATTGTGGGTGTTAATATTCCAGAAAACAAATCGGAAGGATTTTCATTTGAATCCGCTCTTGGATTTCATGAAGCCGATAGAGAAAAGAAACCACTTGCTGAATCAACAGGTGAATGGGAACGAGTTGTCGATAAGTACATCGTTCAAACCGGTGTACAGAAACCAGGTGTCAACAGACCAACTAAGATAGAATACTATCTCAAGATGGCAGAAACAGCTTCTCTCCGTGGTACATGTCTTCGTCGCAAGTTTGGTGCAATCATTGTTAAGAATGATGAAATCATATCAACTGGATATGTTGGTGCACCGCGTGGTAGAATGAACTGTTGTGACCGTGGTACATGTTTCCGTATGGAAAATAATATACCTAGTGGACAGCGCTATGAACTGTGCAGATCTGTTCATGCTGAAATGAATGCCATTATATCAGCACCTCGCAAAGAAATGGAGGGTGCTGTAATGTATCTCTGTGGTGTTGAGAATGATGGTTCATATACAGAAGCAGATTGCTGTTCGATGTGCAAGAGAATGATCATCAATTCCGGAATAAAATATGTTATATTCCGAACAAAAGATGGTAAATCTCGTCAGGTCGATGTTGAAGAGTGGATAACGAATGATGATTCGCTCACTCTTCACGAAGGATATTGAAATGAGCGGGGGACAATGTCCCCCGTTTATAATAAAATATTTTACATGAAAGGAATGTTGTAAAAATGAAAGCAGCAGACGCGTTTGTCAGAAAAGATTGGTCGGCCCATGAAAAGGATATACCTTTAATATTTCATCCTTTAATGGATAATACAATGGCCATCCGTGCCAAACAGGCCAAACTCGCCGGAGTGTTGGTGGAAAGACTCCAGGAACATGGACTCTTCGGAACGTATAACAGCAATAACAAACGTACCATTCATAGAGTTGCTCTGTCCAAGAAGTATCCGTCATCGAGTATTGAGTACATTGTTATCCGTTTCAATGTGCACAATGTTACTTTCTCTTTGACCGATTCCAGAACAGAAATGAGATTTGGTTATTTCAAGTATCTCACACATCTTGATGAACCTATCTCTGCAACAATGACAATAGGTCTCAGTTTCAATAATGAAGCTGAACAGGAGATGGTTGATGATCTGAGAAATGTCTTTGAGGAGACAAGACATATTTACAATAATGAGTATCTTTCAATTCCTGAATATGATTGGAAAAGTGTTGATATTCATAAGATACCCCTCGTTGATATCTGCACTAAATGGACTGGTGATACCAGAATGGCAAACAAGCTTATACGTGCAGGATACGATAAGTGCACCATAATAGAGTTTGCAAAAGAAGTAAACTTCAAGGAGCTTCAGAATATTCCTGGTATTGGTAGAAAGACTATATCTGTTCTTCGTCACATGTTCATAGTCTTCGGACTTGTAGAACCGGATGAAAATAAATAAGGAGTAATTGATATGAAGAAGATAATCGTAATAATAACCACTATACTTGCTTTATTAGGAATTTCATCAGTACTCTATATTCTGATAGATTACATGAAATTCTATAAAAAGATAATGAACGAACGAGATGATGTGTTATACGTCGTACCAAGAATGAAGTCTGTTGACATTGATATATGATAAAAGTATGCGGGGCATTATGCCCCGCATCTTCTTTTTTATATCGTTTCCCACTTTCTGGTTACTCCGTTATATGCTTTGAAACGTACTTCTCCATTACTGGAATCCATTACGAGACATTTTGCATTTATAACATTACCGTCAGGATCGGTAATATCATCACTCTCATACACCGATGCTTTGATAACATCGAGCTTCTGAGGAATATACTGAGTACCAGTTACATCATTTGCAAGACGATAAGAATTGATTCTCGGAAGTACCAATCTCCAGTTACCACACAATTCCTCATCAGATGCAAGTTGATCTATCGACGATCCTATTTGTGCAGATCTCAATTGATATATTCTTGTTTGTTGATATATTGGGACTGGATCAACAGGTGCTTTGATAATATTGTTAGTGACTACGTTCCATAACAATCTTCTGTCATTATCAATTATCGGTTCTATTAAAGCACCATCGCTCATGACATCGATGTTATCGAAATTCATCTTAACTCTTTCTACTTCGAGCTCCATTGTTTCTGGGTTGATATAGTAATTTTCCTTCATCTTATATGATGGATCATACACCCATACCATTGTACCAATACCAGGAACATCCCAAGCAACTGTTGTACCTGGATTTGTATGAACATAATTATCATCCCATAATTTCGTTGATGGTAACATTGTGACCTGATCGTCAGTCATTTGATTGATGAATCCTCTGTAGATAATACCACAGAAAAATTTTCTGTTTGTTGTATCATGTGCGTTGTCCCATCTCCAAAGAATATAACAATCATATCTAGTCAAACCAAGTTCCTTGATTTTATCCAGTACACCGGGTAAAGTATGGCTTGCCGCTGTCGCGTCAACGAATGCATCACAGTGAAGTTTTGTTATATCAACAATGTTCTCCAATGTTGCTGGATCTGTGGAAGATCTATCGGGTACAACAGGAGATTTTGTTTTGTCAATAACATTCAGAAATGAAGCAGTTTGAGATACAGTGAGATTGGTCTGTGGTAAACCTGGTGCTTTCATCGTAACAGGTAATTCTCTTATTGATGGGAGTATTGCATTGATGAATGATTCGTGTGTAGAAACGCCACCATTCTTCTTCATATAAGATGTTATCTCATATTCAGAAATCTTCAATGTCTTCTCCCATGTTCCCTTCTTGGGTGTTGTACTTGATGTATTATCGATATGATATTCATATACATAAGCACCTTCACGTTCTCTAACGAATGCGAAGAGATCTGTGAAGAATTCGCCCCTGTATGGAAGTATACTGAGATAATGATTACGCTCTATTGCCAATGCAATCTTAAGACCTTTACCACTACCAGATGTTGGAGATGTTCCATAATCTTGTGTGAATCCGGTGGTACCTTCCATCATATCAAAGTTTGCCAATGCAATCATCTTTGGATCTGGGTCAGGATCTTCCGATGGAGGAATTATTGCGACAGAAAGAACAACGCCGCCCTGATGAGTGTTTGGATCTATTGGAGTTGCTTCTTGCACTTCATATATGAATGGATAACCACCTATGATACAAACACCCTGGTCGCGATTATTATATCCAGAACCACCATTCACAACTTGTCTGATGGAAACCTTTGATGAATCAACCATAGGGTTCTGATTCATCCACACTCTGAAATCGTTGTGATTAATCATATCGACAGCTTCGAGTTCTTGTAGTGTGTTGAATGCGAACATATTGTCAGTTTCATACTTCTCATATACAGAAATACCATCAGAAGTTAACGCGGTTGGACGAACCCATCTCGATGAATTCATATTGTAGAGTCTGTAAAGGTCCTCATTCGAGAAGTTCGCTTCGGTTCTTACATACTTCTTATCGACAATTGGGTCTGGTGAATTACCGGTAGTACCAGCGAGCTGAATTACTGATGTTGGTATATCGCATATTCTTGCTGCGGTTCTTGCCGGTTTAGGATATCTCTCAGTCGCATTATTCTTATACTCGATATCATCATTCGATAATACATACACACGACCGATTTCATCATTCAATTGAATTGGTGAATCACTGACAGCATGTTTACCAGGATCAAGTATCAATCCAGCACCCTGCATTGATTCAGGATCTTCGGGATCATATGTCGGTGGTTGATGAAATGCATACATGACAGCATGCTCTGGTGCAAGATCCGGATCCAATTCATTCAACCATTCGGGAAGACCCTCCCACTTATTCAAATTATATGGATATCTTTCATATACATCTGAATTGGGATTTGCTGCACCAAGTCTTATACCAGCAAGTCCAACATCTGTTGATTGTTGAACGAATGGTATTGTCGAATCAAAGTATACTCTGAATGCCGCAACAAGTGGTGTTGTTACTTCGACAGCTTGGATACAGTTCTGATCAAAATACGACATATCAATTGTATATACATCATTAGACGAATCATATTCCCAGGGAGTATCTATGTCCATTGTAATCTTATCACCAGAACCACAGATGAATTCAATAGATGTTGTTACATTGGATATTGTATTCACTAATGAAATACCATTCGGATCCAATGCTTTCTCGAAATCCGATGCGTTTCCTGAGAAAGGATTATCAAACTTTGCGGTACATTTGATGATGTAGTTTGCTGTTGATGTTCCATCTGGTGTTGCATCAAGATTACCATCAATACCAGTATATACTTTTGCATTGAATGGTGATGCATTTCCTTCATTTGATATGAAGAAGATTTGTTCATCACGAAGATTTATATTGTTAGAATCGAATGTCAGATTGGATCCAACATTTGTTTGATCACAAGTAAACCAGAATAACGGATATCCAATATATCCATCATCGTTAACAGCATCCATCTCATATGTACCATGACCCTTATCAACAATGCCTAACGGTTGGAGTGTTTCAGATAAAGGATAATACCAAACGGGATTTGTTATGTCAGATGTGAATCTGAGAGGCCTTGTGATCGAATATGTTCCAGTATTTCTGTCAAGAATCATTACAGTTGGAACTGTTGAAGTCTTGATCCATGTGTCTGCATAAACTTCATCAGACGATACTGATGCACCAAACGGAAGTATGCATTTTTCCGCATTCTCAAATTTGATTTTATAATGATTTATATCATCATTTCCATACGCATAATTGGTTGACATTATTCTTGCAAACATCAAACCATTTACTGCAGCAGAATGAGGGAATGCTGAATTGTTTATACTGAGAACATCATTAGCAGCGTCATCATCAAACTTAATCGATGATGTTATTGTGTATTTATATGGAAGCTTCTGAGACTCGATGACAACATCGGATCCGATGTTGTCAATCTGTCCCTGAAACATATCTCCTGTGAGTTTGTCTTGGATTCTCTTGTTCTTATCGGTTTTCAATAACCAATGTCTGCGTTCTTGTTCAAGAATGATTGACAAGTTATTGTATCCGAGCATCCAAAACAATTTTTTCGGAATAGAACTCATACGTTATTAACCTCCCTTGTGTTTTCGTTGGTATTAACTTTCACCCAGTTGTCATTTACAAAGACATAGAAATATCCATCTATCACAAGAATAGAATATGCTGATATATCATTATTGTCTTGATCATACAGTCTCAAGTCAGTTAGATTCTGTGGATTCAAACCATCCATTCTGAATGCAAAGATTGGATCCATTGTAGATCTGGTTCTATTGTTTATAGTGATATTGGGATTATATCTAGATTTAGTGATATCATCAAAACGACCCGTTGGTTGAGGTCCTACGGGTTCCCCAGCTAGTGTTACAATTTTAGAACCACTTGGACGGAATAACTTGACAGGAGGTCTTCTGTACATTGTTTCTGGGCCTTCTGTATATGTTGCAGGGCGATTTCTTGTTGTTACTTTTGATACCAGATAATCAACGATTCTTTCTTTAGAATACTCATACGGAGTTCCTTCGTATACAAGAATATTTGACTTAGGATAATCTGCTCTTATTATTGAAATGAGATCGTCTCTCGAATAATCGTTATATGCAGCTCTCGTTGATTCAAGTTCTTCCGTTGTGTACTCATCAGACATGTAGATATTTCTCAGAAGTATACCAGAATGATCCAATGTATCAGCTGGCATGTTTTCATCATCGAGAATTATATCAGATAACAAGATGGGATTCTCGGAATCAGTTCTCAATACATCGGTCGTGATGGTTGTATCAGTAAATGTAACTTCTGCTTTTGGTTGATATAACCAGAGTTCTGGTTGCTTATCATCGGATATTGATTTGAAATGTATCTTGTTGGATTTATTCACATACTCAGTATATCCAAGATCACTGTAAGATGGAACCTTCAAAGATTTCTGTGAAGATTTAAGATAATTTCTTTCATGTTTGATGATTCCATGATACGGACTTCCATCAAGTTGATCACCTATTACAAATAAACAGTCTTGATCATTTATCGTCAATTCATTAATTTTGTCCGAATGATCTTCTGGTTCAAATATGTTGATTGTGTCATGAACAATCTGACTTGTTTCGATGTAACTTTTTTCTTTGATAATTGTAACGTCATTTGACACGGGTTTCAATGAATTATATAAGAACACATCCTTCAATGTATTATCTGCTAAATTAACAGGATTCTCATAAGCATTCTCATATACCATACTACCTGTTATTTGATTATGACGGACAAATGTGAGATTGTCTTTATCAAGTAACCAAACCCATATATTGTTGAAAGCATCGAGAGCTAAACAATATATACCATCCTTAATACCATTTGTTTTTGGTCCATTTGTTGAATTCCATACCTGTTGATCAATCTCAACTGTTATTGCGAGACCTTCACCAGTGCTAGAATTGTTTGTGGTTTCAGTATTGAATACTGTTATTCGTTTGAGATTCGAACGATTCATCATTCCAACACTATATTCCCAGCTATCATCATACTGTATATCACCCGAAGTGTCATAATACATATATTGAACTGATTGAACTTTACCATCACCAAAAGTGGTCTTTACTCTACCACGAACGGATATACCACCGATGTAGAAAAGGAAAGTATCACCAACAGCGTAATCATGACCAGTACCAGAAATACTGAATGTAACCGTTGTGGTATCCGACAGATCAATGTACTCATTCAGATTGATGTAGTTATAAAGATCACAATCAAGAATTGCATATGATATAGATTGTCCATTGGTTGGTACCTGTTGTTGAATGACGTTGTGATTAACCTTTAAAAGACTTTCCATCAAATCCTTGTTGTATACAAGGGATTTGTCCTTGACATAATAGCATGCTTCGGTTCTTACGTAATCCTCGTCAATTACCAATGTTGGTGCCATACCCTTTATATTTATCAATTGCGAGAATCTGGTTGGGATATCGCATATTCTCGCAAATGTTCTTGGTGATTTAGGTAATGATGATAACTGATTATTCTCATATGAACTGGAATCATTCGAAATGATGTAAACACGTCCTACCTCAGTCTCTGGATCAAATCCAGTAAGACCGAGTGAGAAATGTCTATTACCATGATAAACGAATTTCTGTTCTCCGGCATGAGCAGTCATCTTCGAGTTTCCAAAGTTATATGGATCCGTGAATGTTATCTCAGACATGTTATTTGATTTTGATATATTTGGATCATCCTGTGTGTAGGTATATGTACGACCAACGAGACGGTCAATATCATAATAAATAACAATTGGCATGTCACCGGGATTTTGTGTCTCATTCTGCGGAAGTGCTGAATCAAGTATGATACCAGCGGTCTGTTTCTTTGATGCCGCTTTTTCATATTTGTAAGTATTCAGTTTATCACGAATAGCATACATCTCAACATGTGCGCGATGCATATCCTTGGCTATTTGATATCTGAAGTATGGTGGGAGACCATCAAACTCACCCATATTATGAATAGTACCGTTCTTCTTAGAAACACCATTGTTTGAATAGTCCGATGTGGTATCTATGTGGATACCTGAATAAGCATTCTCACAGTACCCTTCGTATGGATGTAAATATGCATCATCATATATTACTCTGAATCCAGGAATCAGAACATCATCATCAGTCTGATCATCTTTCATGTTTTTCATAAAAGATTTCAAGTCAGTATATGCGTAGCATCTATTCTTGAATGTGGTACCATCATAATCAACGTCGCCTGGTTGAGGAATTCTGAAGAACCATTTGCCAGAACAAGATGATGTTGATCTGGAAGATGAGAAATTATCGAGTGTTATCTTTGTATATGTTTTGTCATATTCTATAACCGTATCATTGATTGGTGTTTGCGTTGGGAAATCGGTTAATGGAGAATCATATTGAAGTAAATGGATTTCCTTTATTCTGACAGAAAAGTTGAAATCGAGTTTAGATTTCTCGGCACTATCCGCATCATCATAATCAGTGTTTATTGGATAGAACATATCATAGTCTTCAACAACAACTTTCAATGCATAATAATCACCATCGAAATCTTCGTCAGTGTTATTAAACAATGGATACATATAAGCATTGTCATGACCATTGGTTCCTATTTCCAACAAAGTCTTTCCTGCAAATCGGTTATTATTAAAACCAATCACAGGAAGAGTTCTCAGAAGATTAACAACCATCCATATACATGGGAATCCAACATATGAATTATTAATGGGAACTTCGAAAGTTCCTGATGTTGGTATATTATCTGGATCATACATGCCAATCGTTTCTTCTGCAAGATGGAAATAATAATGAGTGATTTCACCAGATTTATCAGTCAATTTCAATGGTACATTCTCTACAACAGCACCAGGTTTCACAACCTTCAATACTGGTGTGGTTGTTGTGTGAATATACTCATCAACATATACCGATGGATCTGAATAACTCTCCGATCTTGGATAACGAACTAATTCAATATTACTGAATATGATGGAGTATTGTCTGTTGGATAAAAGCGTATCTGGTTTCAATACACCACACAACATATTCTGTTGACTGTAATTGTCGATGATACCAGAGTATTGAATGTCAAAATAAAAATCGAGTGTATTCTCGATAAATATATTTTCCAATGCAGGTTTATCCATCAACATCTTTCTTGCTTCGAGTAACATTTCAGAACCCCAGTTTTCAAGAGTTCCTTCATATTGAGAACCGTTGATGTCTTTATAACCGCAATAACGTTTTGTGTGTACATCATACAGATTCTTCAATAAGTGTGTTGTCTGTCTCAATGAGTCGGGACCAACGAATGGAGAGAATTCCATAGGTACTTTATCAGCCATTTATATATCATCTCTCTTTCATTTAAAATTTTATACTTTAAACACATACATTATTTTTGCGTGTAGTGCATTAACTACCCTATACTCTATTTAAAAGAAATGGGAGGTCTGATCAATGATCGATTATGTCATCAAAAATGCTGTTAATCCATTGAGTAACATCCAGGTTGATCTCGGTGTTGATAAACCATTATGGCAATATGTCAAAATGGCCATTCAAGATATCGAGATAATCAACGTATTGGGTTTACACACGATTGACAACATATCAACAACTCCATTCATTCACGTTGGGAACTGGAAATGGAATCCATATCCATCAGCTGCAGAGATCCAACATCGTCGTCGTGAGACAGGTGATAAACTGTCGACGAAAGTTATAGGTAATTCAAGATTAGGTATTCTTGATTTCGACATCTATTGTGGTGCACGTGACAAGAATAAGAATCTTGAAACAGATGTTATCCATAATCGAATCTACATCCCCATAGAAGATGATCATGGAAGATATCTTATAGAGAATATACTTTACTCAGAATATCAGCTCGTTGATAAACTGCTGTATCCATCTGGTAAAGATTCGATAACACTTAAGTCACTTCTTCCTATTGTAATTAAATATGAAGAAGCTACAGAAACATCAATGGATGGTCATATCTACTACTCAAAAATTGGTATGGTCAAGATATTCACAACGATGGAACCGATACTTTCGTGCTTTATGCACATACCAGCACCGTTGTCTTACCTTGGGGTTTTTCCAATACTTCAGTTTTGTGATCATATTTCTGATGATAAGGATCAGTACGATTACTTCCAGCCAATACCCGATAGGGAGATATATATAAAAGGATATAAGAAAGGTCTGGACAAGTTTGATTATGTTCGTTCTGTTCTTGTAATGGCTATCCAGCTTATCAGAAAATATCAACCACCTTCGATTGAAGAGCTGAGAGATACCAAGTGGTGGGTATATCAGTTATCTTATTATGATAACATAATCGAACATCGTGGTGCTTGTCATGAAATGCACGTGGCACGTATGCTTGATACGATATCAGCACAGGTTCTTCCCATACCAGAAATTGACAAACGTACAATGGTATCACTGTTGAGATATGTCCTCCAAACGGAGTTTACTGATGTAAATATCTATTCATATGAGAATAAACGTCTCAGACTGAATGAAGTAATATCAACAATCGTAACAGCGGAAGTATCTGATAAACTCAAGAAGATGTTCAAGTTCGGCATACTGATCAAGATGAAGGAGATGCAACCGATACTCAAATTCCATACGGATCTCATCTTGAAAAACATGTACAAACTTGGTACAGTTCATGTTACTGACTTTGCGAATGATCTTGATTATTATCAACAGCTTCGCTTTACTAAGAAAGGTCAACTGACGGCGGCCTAACGTTTCATATATGCGGGAAAGCTCCACGCCGGATAAAGTGGAGGGCGACTCATAGTTCACGAACGGAATGAGCGTTGGATAAAGCTTCAACTACTAAATGTCGAATGGTAATGCTGTAGACTTCCGAAAGGTATAGTAATAATGTTGAAGATATATTCTCAATCCGCAGGCAAGTGTTTATATTAAAATTCAATATATACATTGTATATTTGGAGGTGATTATAATGATCACAAAACGAATATACATTGATAATGAACCAACAAAGTATCTGGTAAATACAGATGGCCAGATATTTAGTGAGTTCACAAACAAGTTTTTGAAACCATTCAAGAATCCTCAGGGGTATTGTCTTGTCGATTTATCGCATAACGGTAAAGTGTATACAAGACAAGTACATCGCCTTGTCGCATTGGCGTTTATTCCTAATCCAGAAAAATTGGAAACTGTGAATCATAAAAATGGTAATAAAGAGGAAAATGATGTGGATAACCTTGAATGGATGACAAGACTTGAAAATGTTCGACATGCATGGAAAACAGGACTTGCGAAACCTCGATATGGCACTGATAATCCCGCAAATGTTTATTCGGAAGAACAAATTCATCAAGTGTGTCAAATGCTTGAAGTTGGTCATTTGAATAACAAAGAAATTGCAGAGATTGTTGGTGTAAATGTTACTCTTATACGTGACATAAAATTCAGGGGTAAATGGAAGCAGATATCCGATCTATACGATATTCCACGAGTTTCAGCTGGTTATAAGAATCTCAGAAAAGACATATTGTACTTGATGGAATGTGGATTATCCAACAAAGAGATTATGATCGAACTACAGCTTCCTGAAAAATGCAGAAGACATGTTGAATATGTCAGAGGTATATATAAACACAGCCTCAACGACTATCCCAGAAATGGGAGTACACCCATAAGCTAATGATGGGCCTGGAAACGAAACGTGTACGAATGTCGGGACGATATGCGTAATAAGATATAGTCTGCTCTTCTTGGGAAATCCAAGAGAAGTTCATAAGAGAACTGCGTGATGTTGCGAATCACGTGAACACAAGGCCAAATTCACTCGGCAGAATGGATAAACATAAGATCAACTTTACACAAAAACAACTTCATCCTTCGATGATTGGTATGGTTGATTTATTGGAATCATCCAAAGATGTTGGACAGAGTGGTATGATATCACCATGGGCAAACATTGATACTCTGCTCAGTAAGAATATAAATAAATATCCAAATATCAAGTATGATCTGTTCAAATTCATATGTGATGAGTTCAATGATGTATCGTTGACATTTGACTGCGATAACATTGTTGATTTCAATAGAATTCTTGATAATCTTGCAATGTCTGCATATGTTAATTTTGAATATAAGATTCCGGAATGGAATCCGATATCAGATTCGGAAAGTGAGTAAACCATGTATTATGACACTCAAATCTACAGAGGAAGTGCTGAATCGATAAACAGAGATTTGTCAGTCATTTATACATATGACTTCAGTACAACCGGAGACTTCCCCACAATTAAAACGAAACAGAACGGAAGACAGATAATATTCCCATCATTTGCAATATCTATATCAGAGGGATTTGATAAGAATAGAATCTATCTTCCATCGAACAAATACTATGTATTCACATCTTTATTGAGTAAAGCCATAAAGCTTGTGTCTGAGAATCTGTTTGAGATATTTCCAAATATCAGTAAAACAGAATTCGAAGCTGATGAAAGAGTACTCGAAAGATTTCAAACTGAGAAAGCATTATCTGTTGCTGGAATGACTGCAATGCCCGCAACATGGGTTAATGCACAGAGTGAATGCTTTCCGGCAATAAAGATTGAATCTAAACATGGTTGTGTTACTATACCACTGGAGGATGCAATACCGTTAGAAGCGATGTTAAACGGTTTTGATCCAGTAGTATATAGTCTGACTATGTTACACTTCTTCGGAAAACTTGATTAATATGATACGGGGGCAGAAGCCCCCGTATATTTTCTTTTTATCTTCTATCCCATGCAGTAACTCTGTTTGTCCATGAATGCCAGTCTGAAAGTATTGTATCACCAACATTATTGAGTAAATTATTTGTATTTAATGCAGATGCAGCCAATGCCAACCTGGCGATTGTACGCATTGCACCATTTGATTTGTATCTATCAACACCAGCTAACTGTGCAATATAATCAAACATTGTTTGGTTATTCAAGAACATCGATGGTTCATTCATTGGTGATGTAACAAGAACGTGTTGCAAGTCTTTAACGTTTATGGTTACATCAACCTGTAATGGGTAACCATTGATTGATACATCCTTACCATTTGGATTTTTATTAAATGATACCGACTCGATCATACCAAGACGAGTACCCCACATACCAGGAATGTTACATTGTACTATTGGTGGGTATGAATATGCAGATGCATTATCCTTTGACATTTGTGGTAATGCCATACCAAGAATGAAGAATGTTGGTACAAGTATATTTATCAAGTATGAATAAGGATCACCGGCATCTGATGTGAGATGAACTGTCATTGACATAGATGATGTTGCGGAATGTCCTTGGAATACTTCCGGATATATTGTGTGATCACCAGTAAATGATCTTGCCATCGATGATGCAATCGCAGCAGTAAATCTACCATTACCACTCGAAAGATTCTCAAGAATATCTTCAGCAGCAGCTTTTGATTCCTTAGATAGATTTATAACCTTATCACTTGTAGAACCAGCTGTTGAGTTTGTTATAAATGCTATTTCAGAACCAACCGATGAACCGGAGTTTATTACTGATGAATATATCTGAGACTGTCCTATCGTATTGGATATACTTTCAGAAACACTAGAAGGGTCTATCATGTATGTGACATATTGTGTAGTCTCACCAGTATCCGTATTAGCTTCCAAAGCATCTCCAGCACCCTTCGAGCTTGACAAAGTAATGAATCTGTAGTTCGCCCAAACATCGTTGCTATCAGTTTTGTCAAATTGAACCTTCATGTTTACTGGGTAATAGTAATCACCTTCACGGACACAAGCATTCTGAAGACCAAGCATGATTACTGCGGTATTTATCATCATCTTAACATTGTTGATGTATGATGTCCAGTCTGCTTCATATGTGTAGAATGGTTGCTGTACTGATAATGATGTTTTCATAGCAGAGTATAGACTAGTGCCAACTTTTCCAAAAGTTTCGGTTATAGCTCTAAGCTTGCTAATGCCATCAGTCCTCTCCATATCAAGAACTGTACTGCTTCCTTCTTTTATTGTGTAGACTTCTTCATCATCACGTGTACCATATGCTGACTTGTAAGCTTCTTCACTAACAAGATCTGCATACTGTTCACGATTACCATTTATCAAAGATTGATCATCTTCACCAAAGATGTTATACTTCTTTAGAGCTGATCCATACCAGTATATCTGATGTAGGAAGTTGAATAGTGACGAGAAACCACCAATGAATCGAGCACGACCAACTGCGAAATATGCAAGCTGTGCATCCTGTAATACTTTAGAAAGATAATAATCTCCAACAGCACCAGGATGTTGTCCGTATGAACTTCTGATTCTCATATCACACTGATTTGTCAACTGTGGTGGTGCACCGAAAAGTCTGGGTGAATAATAACGAAGGAGAGGCATTCGCTGTCTGGGATCGCTCTCATTCAATTTTATTTGTTCACCAGAACCAGGAAGTACATATGTGACTTCTCTGGTACCATTATCTTTTTCTGTTTTGGCGTCGTCATTGACAACTCGCTGTACATGATCACCGACCATCTCTATTACAGCTTGAATGGAATCGGCTGTAGCATCTGCTGCTTCACTAGCTCTTCTAGCTATATCAGCAGCTTTTTGTTCGGCGGCTTCATATAAACCGGTTGCTTTATCATATACCTCATCACCAAGATAATCCAAATAACCCAGACCAAACTCGGCGGCATTCTTATATGCACCAAGAACTTTTTTGGCACTGTTGACATACATACCACCAAGTGTTTTAGCACCATTGATCTCATTGGTTATTCCTGTTTTCACCATATTCAATTCGGCACTTTGTACCTTTTTAGCAGTATCAACATAAGTGCTGATAGCATCGTTCCTGATTTCACGGACTTTACCCCAACCATTGACATAGGTATTCCGCAAAGTATCATATATAACAACCTGTTTATCGAGTACATCTGCAGCAAGACCGAGATTCTTATCTCTCAAATAATCACTGGTTGTATTGATTGCTTTTGTTCTTGCGTTGTTTAATTTATCATAAACATTCGTACCCGTTCCGGAAACAATTCCTATTGGATTTGCTCCATATGTTTCAACAGCATCACTGTAAGCGTCTAATCCGGATCCACCAATCACTCCAGCACCTGTGAGTAATGTCGCACCGGCTGTATTTTTCAAATCATTAACAGCAGTCATTAATGCAGTATCGTATTTGATTACTGATTGCTGATATGTTTTTGCACCAGTGGCAGCAGCTTTGACTGTATTAAGTTCGGCATTAACAATGGTATCAACACCTGTGACATAATTGTCGGTAAATTCTTTTATATTCGGATATGCTGTCTCGACAACATCTTTGGCGACGTTCTTTGTACTCTTTACAATACTAACACCAAAGTCACCAGTTTTCTTGACAACACCCGAACCCATATCGTATAAGCTCATTATATCATATCCTTTCTATAATAAGTTTAAAAGGTAATAACAATTCAGATATATTATTAAAAGGAGGTCGCTATCATGAAAATTTTAGCTGTTGAAAATGTTAGAGGATTGGATCTTAACATAAAGAAATATGTCGAACTGCTTTTAGAAAAAGATATTGAAAATGATGACGTTTTTGAAAACACATTCATCAATATAGATATACAGGAAGATAGGCCGATAAACTTTCTCTATAGACTTCTCTGGGAGCATAGATATTTGAGACGGAGAGATACCAATTATTGTTCATATAAAAATGATGGTAATATATACACGCTACAACTGTCTATATCAGAAGCAAAGGAATTCATCAGACAAGTATTACCTCCTGCATTTAAAGATAGAATACATGAAGCATATAACTCGTTAGATGCTTTAGTAGAAACATTACGGATCTTCTTGTTAGAAGGAGATAAAAATGATCTATCAATATTCTGCAAAACGATAGCATGGAATCCTTTTGAAACGTATATGACATATGATAAAAATCGAATGAAAATGTTACGTAAGTTTCATCCAACTGGTTTGATTGTTGATGTCGAAACAACCACATGTGATTTCGGTAAATTATATAATGACGATGTTGATGAAACTGATGAATATGTTCAGGTGATGTTCTCATGTCATACACAAAACGATTTGCTTCAAATACTGATTGATGTTTTTAATACCAATCTCGATTTGAAACTGTTAACAGTATACTCTGATGACGACGGGTATTTTATAGAATGCTCTATATCGAATCTACTCGATATGTCTGATGAGTTTATTGAATTAATTCAGAAAACTTACAAACCTCTTATGGGTTGATCATTCATCATGTGCAGCGGGGCATTATGCCCCGCACCTCCTCTCATGTCTATTATTTTTTATTTAAAGACCTATATAATTTCAATGTACTATTGGAAAGGAAATAGTATAAAAAATAATTATTAAAGACATATATGTTTTATATGTAAACACGCTGTCGATATCGCGAGTCGATAGAGTTAAACAAATAATAGCATAAGGAGGCTATATCTAATGAACATTATTCCAATCATTAGAATAGCGGCTGTTGTTGGTTTATCAGCGGTGAAGTTAGTAAGTACTGTCATGCAGATGAAACAAGCAAAAGAATGTGGTCCGATCAACCCGTTCCATGCAAACAACTGCAGCACTCCTTATTACAATCAGCCGATGTATAACAACAATAACTGTTATTCGCAACCCACACCTATCTTCGAATCAAGAAGAACCGGTTATCAACCCCAGCCTATGATGGCACCCCCAATGCCACCTCAACCAATGCCTGTACCCCAACCGGTACCAGCCCCAATGCCGATGCAGAGACCTGTACAGCCATTTGCATCATATCATGGTGGTTATCATTATCAGCAGCCCATGTATAACACATATAACATGGTGACATCTCAGCCTTGGCAGAACCCGTATCCAATGTATAATACATCTCCAGATTTGGATTCGATGTGGTGTAATAAATCGCTTGGTCAAATGCGTGAAGAAAGGATGTTGTATCAGAACCAAGCTCCAACACCAAACTATTGGAATCAGCGTAATCAATATGGGATGGGTCAGAGAAATCCCAATGATATAGTAGCAATGTTTTATTCAAATGATGGAACGCCATTGTTTGGTCCGTCCCCGTATGGATATAACAGTGTATAGTATAATTAAAATGAAGGAGGAGTGAACCGATATGTACGTGATTCATAAGGGTATATCGAATGACCCTTAGAAAGAACATTCGGTATGATTAATAATGAAAAGGAGGAAAATCACATGAGTAATTTATCAACAGAACAGCTCGACCAGATCTTCAATGGCGCAGGTGCAGTACTCAATGGTGTACAGGCAGTATCCAGTGCAGTTGGTGGAGCAATCAATGAGGTACAGAATGCATTCGATGGTTCTAGAAGAAATCCATTTGGTGGAAACAACTTCTATACCCAGCCCAACCAGCAGGGTTATCAGCCTCTTCCGTCGTACGGTTATGGTTATAATGAACCCGCTCAGTATTCTCCATATGGATATCCATCTTTAATGGGTGGAATGCAGCCTGGTCAACAGGGTACTAATTGTTACCAGGGATTCACCAATCCTATGTATGGAACAACTGGTGGTCCTACACCGTATTCATCATTCAACGGTACTGGAGGCCTCGACTTTCCTAAGGGAGGTAGTTGGGGATGGTAAAATTTCAGGAATTCTGTAATCGAATCACGTCAGATGCACCACTCAGTGAACTGATATCTGCAGAACCCGCAGAAATACCTGAAAGATATAAATCTCCAACAGAGGTTCTTATCACAATGCTTAAGAATAAGAGGAACCGTTTTGATTCGATCAACGTCCCCTTCGTTGAGTCTGTATTCGAACAGGACTATCTCGGTATTCTTAAAGATAAATTGGGTCCTGATGCAGAGGTACCGGATTCAATCGTCATTCGTCTCTCCGAAGGAATCTTTGGAGAAAACCCAATCGGTCTAAATGTAGATCAGCAGGCAATAATAAAAGTTCTTGCAACCTACATTTGTATACAAAATTAATCCACAAGGAGGATTCTAAAATGGAAGTTAAAGTTAACAAGGCTGGTATCCAGCCGATCCCTACCGACAACTACACAATCACAGGTTCTGAAGTTGTTAAGTATCTCCAGGATCAGCTCGGCTTCGGTGTGGCATTCGATTTCACAAGATGGACAGGTGTTGTTCCGGATCTCTCTTATGTAAGAATGAGAGTCGTATTCAACCCCAAGGACATCGTAGTTCCTTCGGATGCTAAGGACTATGTTGACAGAAAGCTCGAGGAGTATGCAGCTGGTACAAAGTTCGATGCTGATACAATCGAGATTCTCAAGCCCTTCATGTATCCCGAGAAGATCAACGAGATCCGTAACAATCCCGAGGATATGCAGAGACTCTACAAGCTCGGTGTTCTCGAGGATCGTTTCGATGAGATCGTAAGAAATGCAAAGCTCAACTACTGCAGAGAGGCTAACGTATTCCGTCTCTATCTCCGTCCTGAGAGAATCATTGAGGACATGCTCAGAGATCCTTCAACAAATAAGATCGACGGCACAATGTCTATCCTCGGTGTTCGTGGTACATCTTCTGAAACAATCAGATGGGATGTTGCAGTAACAAGAAAGCCTAGTGCATTCATCGGCAACTCCGAACTCTCTGTTGAGGCAATCTTCAATCGTGCTTGATTGAGACCATAGGAATTTATGCGGGGAATTATCCCCGCATAACATTCTTTTCACTTAGGAGTGATTTACATGATATATGAAATAAATGAGATGATTGACTATCTAGACAAGTTCTTTGATAGTAGCACAAAATCAATCATTGTCGGTGGTATTGCTGGAACACAGATAGAGAAACTTGCTATCAGTTCTGCAACACGAACCACTCCATTTTCGAAAATACTCGTCGTGAATGGTTGTCAAGATTATGTTGGTTTGATGAAAGAGAAGATTAACAATGTTATCTTCTGGGCAGATATGTTCTATGAGGAAATGGTTGATCCTATTGAGCCATATGATTCATGGAGACCTGCTATATTCAATCCAAAAGCCGAATACGTTAAGAGGATCGACACCAGATTCATCAGTGCTTATGAGATAATGATCGTATTCAATGCAGAACTTATTCCATATGAAGCGTTCAGAGCAATCGATCAGAACTTCGGTGGGAAGATCGTATACGTTACGGATCCAATTGACGTAAATTCATGGATGATAACCCATTGCTGGTGTGACATCCATGATATTCCAGTAATCACGGATAGTCTGGAAAAGACATCACCGATGATTGCAATGGCCAGATCATTATTTGGTATATCAACCAGAGCAATTGATCGTAAGGTTAAGGGTTCTCTGAACCAAATACCGAAGATGAGTAAGAGATCGATAGGTAAGCTTGATGACAAACAGTATTTCACAAACGATACTGAATTATTCAATGAGGTAATAAACAGACAGATACAATCGCCTTTCAGAAAGCATCAGAAAGTTATTATCTCGGATGATAAGTCTATTGAACAGATAATTGAAAACGGTTGTCGTAAAGCAACACTTGTTGAACACTCAATGCTTGTTCTTGAAAATCCCAATAAGAAGCCATTGATGTTATCAAGGTTATATAATTCGAAGACAATAATTCCATTCGATCTTCAATATGATGTCAATGGAAGAATGTGCTTCTTGAATAAACCCGGAAAACTCAATGTTTATCCGGCGAATATAATGCATTCTCATGATGCAAGATACCACAGATTCAATCATTCTGTATTTGTAAACAATACTGGAACTCCCAGTTGTTGCATAGTGACTAAAGAAATGCTTTACACAATATTCAAAAATAGTAACAGTGTTACACTCGTTGGTAATTTCGACAATATAAAATGAGGAAGTGATGGAGTTGTTTGGTTACAGACTTAAATTCGTAAAGAAAAAAGACTTGGAAGAACTTGAAATATTCGAAAAGTCTGTGCGGTTTATCAATTCACAAGTTCATGATATGATAAATTATATCATACGAATTGATACGATTGATCCCCCGATACAAAATCAATTATTACTGGACATAACCGGTTTGAATGCTTTTGTGGACGTTTACTACCATAATAAGTTTTCATCCCCATCAAATACTTTTCAAATGTTCAAGATGATTGATGACATGAAGAAACGATTAAATGATATTTCTGATATCACGGTAGAATGTGCAAGAATTGCAGAAACGATTAAACTTGCTCGTGAAGCTGAAGCGAATCAGGACCCTACTTTTGATCGTGACGAATTTGAGACCATGTACAAACGAACAATCGATACTGCGAATCAACAGATTCAAAGACTTCTTCGTCGAATTATTGCCGATTTGAAAAATATTGATATTGTGATAGAAGCTGATCTATTTAGATTGATCATTGGTGTTGATATCATCAAGGATTACAAGGATCGTCAAAAACGATTCATTGACGATAAACAGTTGATGACTAATTTTGGAATCCGATATAAAGTAATAACCAATGATGATCGAAGATTCTTAGAAAAGGAGAAATACAAGAATGAGCAATCAAGCAGAACTTGAACTTCAGATGGCCGGTCTGAAGAAACAGTATGACTACACAAACTACGCACATTCACATCATATCAACGTAATACCCGAAGAAGACTTCAAACGTCTTGTATCGGATACGTTTGATACAATAACTGATGTTCTCAGTAAGACTTATGGTCCTTATGGTTCATCCGTACTCATCTCTGATCAAGGTGAGACAATAACCACTAAGGATGGTTATAACGTATACCAGTCTATGAGTTTCAATCAAGCATATAAGAAGATGGTTTACAGAGCCATCAATAAGATTATCACCAGGGTCAACAGAAATGTTGGTGATGGTACAACATCATGTATCCTTCTGGCTGAGAAACTCTTCAATCGTCTGAATGAAGTACTCAAGACTCCTGATGAAAAGAGACTTGGTATGGAGATTCTCACTGATATCGAAAATGACCTTCAGGACAATTCGATATTACTGAAGGATATTGAACAGGGTAGGGTGAAGAAGCCAGACCTTTCAAACATTCGTCCCGTAATAGCAGTTGCTGCAAATTACGATGATGAACTTACAGACATTCTGTTCACGGCAATGAATCCGTTGATGAATGATGACCATATCTCAATCAGAAACGTAATACCTCGTGTTACTGTTGATCTTGATAATGGTGCTGCTGTTGAGTATGAAGCAGAGTTCATTCCTGGTGATTACAGGATCAGAGCAATGTCAACACTTGATACATCCGTTAAGTTCAATAGTTGCAAGAAATTGAAGTGTCTCATATATGACCATTCTTTCAATACGACTGATTGGTTGAACCTTAAAAAGGTATGGGATCCACATGAAGAAATTCTTATCATTGCAAAGGACTTCAATAGATCATTCCTTGATCAGGATTGGAGAGACTTCATCGGTAAGGTAGAATTCAATAAGAAGTCACATAATACAAATGGATTGTGTGAAGTAAATGCACATCTGTTCTGGATGCTTGGTAATCATAAGCAAGATGAGATGAAGGATCTTGCTGCTGTTCTTGGTACCAGTGTTCGTAATATGAATGATAAGGAACCAGATCTCGATGAAGCACCGACAGTTGAAGTATCACTGTTTAAGGATGACTGTATGGTATTCTATGATATCAAGGGTAAGAATGATACATCCGAATATATCAAGAAGATTACCATGGATCTCGAAAGAGATGAAACTCAGTCATATGTCAAGCAGAGTGAACTTAAGAAGCGTATCAGATCAATCAGAATGGAAGACGATGATACAATTCTCAATATAAGAACAGGTTCATCACTGGAGGCTAAACTCATTGGTGATAAGGTTGATGACTGTATTCGTATTGTTGAATCGGTTGTTGACGGTGGTATTGTACCAAACCTGTTCAGATATGTTTATGATCGTATCGAAAGAATCATGTGTCCTGAAGAACCTGTGGCATATGAGCTCATGTATGGTGAACTCCAGGATGATATCTGTGATGGAATACAAGCTGCTATTCGTGGTTTATTCCTTGATATCTGGAAATCCAAGTATGGTGTTGATGATAATGGTGAACCCAACAAGACCATATTAGGAGAATCAGTTTATGATCATATGGATCTGCATTATGGTGTAAAAGAGGCTACATCATTTGATATCATTCACACAGTGCATACAGATCTCGAACAGTTTGCTACATCAGCTCAATATGATCTTGAGGTAGTGGTTGCATCAATTGCAATTGTTAAATATCTCCTCGATGGCAGAGCATTCATATTCGATGCAAATATCATTCCGACCATTGCGGATGATGGTCATTATGCATAAATCAGTATATGTCGAGGGCGAAATGCCCTCGACTTTATATTGAAATCGTCTGATAACAAATTAGTACCATTCGAAAATAATTACGAAAGGACGGACGATTGTGAAAACTTTAAAGAGTTCTTTGTATAAGGATATTGCATCGATATTATGTAATCCAAAGGGTGATTTGAAATCATCACAAACAATCAATCTATTCTCGAGAGCGATATCTGTTTATCCATCTAAATCGATATACTGTTTAACGGCTTCGAGGATAATCAGTTTCATTGAAAAGAATGTCAATAACATAAATCTCATTGTTGAGATAATGAGGGATGAAGGTGAAGACCAAGAAATCATTTCAAGTATTGAAATGCTTATGCGCAATCCAACGATAACAACTCAGTCGGAGTGTTTGAGATTGTGTCAGTTATTGGCAGACTATATCAAGTGGGCTGGTGTGTTAAAAGTCAAGAATTCGTTCATCAAGACGCTTGACATAATTGATCAGGATGACGACCCCGATGATTTAAAATCTCATGTCGATCATCTTTACAATATATCCAGAGATATTGTTAAGGCATATGAATCAGCCAACATAACAACAGTATCTCATTCATTCGATTCATCAGATCCCGATGGACAGAAACTGGTTGTTGCAGAAGCAAAGGATGCTCGTGCTCCTGATAAATGTATCATCACGGGTATTAGGGGTCTTAATAATCTTCTTTCTCCCGGATATCTGTCTGGATGTTTATACATCTACGCAGCTCTTCCGGGTAACTATAAATCAGGCATACTTTTAAAGTCACATGTTGACACTTTGAAATATAATGAACACATAAAGAATACTACAAATGGAAAGACCCCGGTTTCAATGTATATCTCAATGGAGAATACAATGGCACAAACAATCCGAAGATTATGGAGTGTTCTGTTTCCAACCGCAGATATGTCAATGTTTACAGTTGATGAAATCGTCGAAATGATGAATAATGAATTATCTGCACATGGAATGCGTTCTGTTATCTTGTATTATAGCTATAGAGAGAAATCAACAAAGGATCTCGAAGCTATCATCCGTTCATATAATAATGACGAAAATGAAGTCGTTGCGGTATACTTGGATTACATTAAGCGTATTCGTCCAGGTCGTACAGATGCAGCTGCTATTTCATCAGAAAAGTCCGAACTTCATGCCATCATGAATGAGCTTAAGTCTATATGTGCAGAATTCAATATACCGATAATATCGGGACATCAGCTCAACAGAGAAGCAGCAAGACAAGTTGATGATGTTGTCAGAAATGGTGGATATAATAAGACTGACCAAGCGATGGGTCGAGCTAACGTCTCTGTTGCGTTAATTTCCGGCGCCATAGCATCGTGAGTTGCTATGCAAACCTATTTAATTTCGGGGACTCCGTAAAGTAATGTCGGGATGACATAGCAGGAAATCCGAAGCTAAGTTAAACTTTGGAAAATAAATAATAAAGAAGGTGGTGTATTTGGAAGAAATATGGAAACCTGTGTTATATGGTGAAATAAAACTGAATATGTATGAGGTATCTAACATGGGTCGTTTCCGCAATAAAAATACAGGAAAGTTATTGTCACCCTGTGTTTCTGAAAAAGGATATTTGATGGTTTATGTAATGACTATATATGGAAAAGGTCGATCGATTAAATTACATCGTATTGTTGCAACACATTTCGTTCCTGGGAGAACTAAAGAAAAATGTGAAGTAGATCATATCGATTGTAACAAATTAAATTGTGAGGCATCTAATCTAGAATGGGTTACACATCTTGAAAATATTCACAGAGCTTATGAGAATAATATTATACCAATAAAAAGAGGACAAGATCACCCATATTCGCAATTAAAAGACGATGAAGTGCATATGATATGCGAGTTATTGTTAAAATATAACGGTGATTGTCGTAGGGTATATAACATACTAAAATCTCAATTTAAATGTAATATACATTTAATACGCGGAATAAAATATAAAAAATCATATACACATATATCAGACCTTTACTTCAAGAAAGGTCAATTTCCAAAGTTTAAAAAGTTCAACGACTATCGAAACTAACTCAATCATATTAACCTATCGGGAGATAGTTTGATTGGAATAAAGATCATTGATCCAAAGGAGTAGAGTAGCGCCAAGTGGTTTGGGTGTGGAGTAATAATCCAGTAATTCCCGATTAAAGCGAAATGGTAGGGGTCTCGTTAGAGATCGTGATATAGTCTCACCTTCTGTTATAATGACAGAGAAGTTCATGAGAGAACTGCGTGTATTAACGACACACGTGAAGATTTGGGGAAGTTATGGAGGTTGCTGACTGGATGTGTTTAATGAATATTGAGAATAATGGCGAAACCAAATATCTCATGTTCAAAGCAGTAAAGCAGCGAGATCTAGATCAGAATACTGATAATGCAATAACAGCAATCAGACATCCATTCATATCACCACAGTCATTTGCATTGAAAGACGATATAATGGAAAATGTTAGCATATCTATCCCCATTTATATGGGAACCCAGAAATTGAATTATATGGCTTCTATATAATTTATTTAAAAGACATATATAATTTTGATGTAGAAGATATACCAAAGTATACTTCTCCAGAATCAATATGAAAAGGAGGATTCACACATGAGCGCTATCGTTCAGCAGTATCAGCAGCGTATTCTTGGCCCAGAAGAACCTGTTGATTATTCATCCGTCGTGATGCAGACCTATCCTCCGCATGCAATGCAGCGTGAAGCCTTTGTAGGTTTCAAGGTATTGTGTACGGATACACAGGCCTTTGTCACAAACCCACAGGAGAGAATGAGATATCTTGATGCACAGCTTGGTATTCTCAGAGGTAAGGGTTGTCTTATTCGTGAGACCAACAAGAACAAACCTGATGGTCTTTGGGTTATCACATTCCCTTGTCCCAGATCTCAGATCAACACAGCACTGAACAATCTCTTTGATGTTCTTGCAACGCTTGAGCAGTACTATGGTATTACCAGAGACGGTCTTTATGAGATCAATGTATCTGGTAGATGTCATACAACGGAAGTTGAGAATGCTTTCTCTGGCATGGCAATTCCTGATATGTACATGAGCAAGCTTGTTCCAACACACAATGTGATGTGTTCGATCGGTCACATAGTTCGTATCAATGATTCGTATATGTGTCTCAGAACGAGATGGGATCTCTCCAGAAATAATTCTACTCAGGAAACATTCGGTGATCTTCTTGCAATCCCGCAGATGATTGCCGGTATGTATCATTTCTAATTATCACACAAGGAGGAAATTAACATGAGTTACAATCCCGATTACCCAACCGATCAGACAGCTGGTTGGTTGGCACACACCTATCAGGATACACCGAACAATGAGATGTTCTATTGGAACGGATCAACTGGTGCATTCGGATATGATTACAATTCCAGAAGGAATGCAGGTACTCCTATGAATCCTGTAAATCCGTTCGCACAGTTCGGTCAGTATGGTCAGCCTAAGGCTACCACAATTCCTGAGTCGGCAGTGCAGCCGTTCTCGTCATATCCTCCGGCAACACCTCAGCAGAACATGGGCCTGAATGCTATGGTTGAAAGCCGCAGAAATATGGTGACACCTCAGACAACTCCTCAGAACAATCCCTGGGCTCAGCCGCAGCCTCAGATGCCTGCACCTCAGCCTCAGGCTCCGGCATTTGATCCTTATGCATGCAATCCGGGATATTTCGGCGGATATATGCCTGGTCCCAGAATCGATATGAACACATCTGCTCTTTATGGCAGCAACCAGTTCGGATTCGATAAGCACAATTCATGGGAGAACTACTATACTCAGAACAGACCTCTTCCTATGCCTATGGTTGACTGGAGAAACCAGCAGTCTCAGCAGGGTGGTAACATGTACAGCATCCCCAAGGGACCTCAGTATCCCACAAACCAGGGTGCAACAAGCACAAGCTGGGCTGATATCTCCAAGACAAACTGGAGCGGCGTTCTCTAATAAACACATGAAAGGATGAGTGAAATGCAAGCACCAAATGTTGTCGAAGATGTAACTCGCACATTTCGGTCTCGTCTTAATTCACTCCCTCTGGATCTTAAATGTGAGATAGGTGAAATACCTCTTCAGAAAGGTATGAGACCAACTTCTCGTAAAGAGAAAGTCATTGAGATCCTCAACAAGTATCATATTGACTGGGTTGAGATAGGTACTGGTACAAATCGTTTCATCATCAAGTATGATGGCTATGCCCTCAAGATTGCATTAGATCATGAGGGTGTAGCAGACAATATGCAGGAATTCGCAATATGTGAATCGTTAATGCCTCATGTCGCATATGCTCATGAGATCAGTAAAGGAGGCCACCTTCTGGTGGCCTCTTACTGTCCTGCATTTACCAGTCATTCAGAAATGTGGGCACACAATGCATCTATCAGAAGTATATTAAGTGAATGGAGTACCAGATATTTGTTAGGTGATGTTGGATTAACACAACACAACTATGCAAACTGGGGACTCTCTCCAGATGGAAGACCTGTATGTATCGATTATGCATATATCTTCCCGTCATCACTCGATATGTTCAAATGTATCTGTGGTAACAGATCAATGGTATTTGCAAAGAATGATTTCTCGACCTATAAATGTAGTAAATGTGGTAAGCAATACGAGGATAGAGAATTAAGGGCCAGAATCTCTCTTGAAGAAAGAATGAGATTATTCAATAATGTTATCGGTATAAATATGCACGACGAATTCGAAGAGCATCCTATCGATAAGAAGTATATTAAGTATGAGCAGAATCCAGATGCTCCTGACTTATATGATGCTGCTATGTCCGTTGAAGAACACTTAGCAGGACTACCAACAAAGTATTGGTACTAAGGAGGGATTTGCTTGAAATATTATGAACTGTTAAAAGATCCATCAATGGGTGCTAAGACGTCTGCACCCATTGAAGTCATTACTGAATCACCAGACTCAAAGAAGATAGATGATATCTCTGAGAATGTTGCTAAGATAATGGCTTTTATGGAAAGTCAGAGGAACAAGGACAACGATCCCCCACCTGGGTATGACAATACAATTCTCAATGAAAAGCAGATACCAGATGTTTTGTCAATGCTTCTTGGATTCCAGAAAAAGTATTTTTCAGCGACACCGTTGGCTAAAGAACTTGAACAAAAGTTTGTTTGGAACATACCGCTCAATGTATATAAAGCTGCAACAAACGCAAAAGATAAGGGATGGCCTGATTGCTTGAATCCCTTATATTGGTTTTATATATTCTGCACCAAAGAACCAGGTGATATGCTTGGTCGTTTCATGATAACTGCGGTTACTTCAATTTCTGATGAAGATTATGACTCATTAGAAGCTCATGCCAAAGAGTATGATAAGGTTTATCTAGTAAACGACGATAGTATAAGTGACGATTCTGAGACTGATGAATCGGACTAATACTATTTAAAAAGGAGCGATTGATTTATGAAACAATCAATTCAGGAGCGTATGAACAATCAAATTCAAAAGACCACAAACTACAACACATTGTTTGATGTTGTTGTAACATCTTCCGAGGAGTCTCTTGGTGTTACATCAACAAACCCTGCTGACAACCAGTACAACCTCGAAACAATAAACTTCGTGTCTATGATCACATGTAATGACAACGAGTGGAGCACAATCACAATAGGTATCGATGATCTTGCACTTGGTATGCAGGCACGTGTCGCAGATCTCCAGATAAATATCCATGGTGATATTGAGGAGGTTTATCACAACATTCCCCGTTCTATCCGTTCTGCAGTAATGAATTATGTTGATGACATATTCGATGCTGTTGAACAGTGGATAAACGGTGACAACCTTGAGGAGGGTAATAATGACTGATATCATAAAGCAGCTTAATGACGTAAGCGTAATAAACACATATAAGGTTCACGATCTTCTCGATAAGGTTCTCGGAATTCAGTATGTGAATTTCCCCGAGAATGAGATCAAGTTCGATCAGGAGCGTATCGCATTCGTATCTCAGATAGGTGAGAATACTATCATCGTTCAAAGAGATATGAATACTTTCACAGTTGTATCCAGAGTCGTTAAGGGTAATGACATTCTCGCAGAGTGTGTTATCTCCGTTGACGGAGGATTCAATGAGAAGTATGCTCGCATGGATCCTGAGCTCAAGAAGAAGGTTTCTGTATGGTTTACTGAGATAGGTGTTATCGATGTGAAGACACTTATCGCAGGCGAACCTGCTGAAGCTGAAGAGAATATTCCTGATGAACCTGAAACTGTTGAGGCTGAAGTTGTTGCCGAAGGCTGATAATGATTGATAGCGGGGGCTTCGGCCCCCGCTTATATTTTTATATAGGAATGAGTATTATGAGATATGAGTTTGATATTGATTGGCATGACGTGAAAGGTATTTCGGATGATGTTTTGAAAGAGCTTCTACCGAAAGATGATGACTTAGTACGAAGGAATCCGTGCTTGGTAAAATATAAGAATGGTGACGTGAAAGCTTTCTATATAATAAACACTACCGACATGATTAAAGTAAATGAACAGTTTCACGAACCCCATCCTTTCGAGGGTTTTCAATTTCATATATTTAAAGAAAAATCAGTCATAGATCTGAAAGATGAGGATTCAATAATCCAATATCTCAAAAGTCATCGATTTCTCGTTTTTAATACACCTTTTATGAATTGGAGGATAAAACATATTCATGAGGACTTTGAACAGATAGCATCAATACCGGATAATACGATATTGAAAGATATAATACGGCAATTTTTATAAATAAATGATAGAACAGAAAACTGAAAGAATGATATAGGAGGTATTTATGAACGATAAAACATTTTCAGAACGTCTGGACCTAATATGCGAAGGTTCTTGGTGGAAACGTATTGATGATGACGCAGTAGGTACTATACTTGAAATACGTGATGACAACAGCAACAATCTGATTGTCAGATGGACACACCCATCATTTGAAGGGTTAAGATCTGGGGAATGTGACAGACATGAGTTTGTCAGAAAGTGGGTTCCGCTTTCATCACATCCATACGATGTTCCTGTCAAGGTTGATTCAATATGGAAATCACGCAAAACAGGTGATATAGTAAAGGTTCTTATAG
>Ga0265299_10000487_pt1 | contig 49412 bp, 37 predicted proteins | sample AusTroGonzalo_MG_4_FD_193485 | JGI IMG/M metagenome (GOLD analysis project Ga0265299, IMG submission 193485) | Bovine rumen microbial communities from tropical cattle in Woodstock, Queensland, Australia - Gonzalo_02 | ecosystem: Host-associated > Mammals > Digestive system > Stomach > Rumen ...
ACTCGCCTGGCGCGTCGCATACCTCACCGATATGACGCTTCATGGCAGGGTAGAGGATACCCTTGATGAGGGTCGACTTCCCGGAGCCGGAGACACCGGTGACGACGGTCATCACGTTCAACGGGATCTTGACGTCGATACCCTGGAGGTTGTTCATGCGGGCCCCCTTGATGTCGATATGCCGGTTCCACGGTCGCCGACTTTTCGGCATGGGTATCTTCTCGTCGTGGAGCAGATACCTCACCGTGTAGCTCTTCGGCCATCTCTTCAGAGCCTCATCATCACCCAGTCTGTTGGTCTCCAGAATGTCCTTCGTCTCACCTTCGAAGACAATCTCTCCGCCCAGTCGTCCGGCATCAGGACCGACATCGATCAGATAGTCGGCAGCGCGCATGATCTCCTCGTCGTGCTCGACGACGACGACGGTGTTGCCCAGCGACTGCAGTTCCTTCAGCACATGGATCAGACGGTCGGTGTCGCGAGTATGCAGACCGATGCTCGGCTCGTCGAGGATATAGAGCGATCCCACCAGTGAACTGCCGAGTGAGGTACAGAGGTTGATACGCTGACTCTCGCCGCCGGAGAGGGTGTTGGAGAGACGGTTAAGGGTCAGATAACCCAGTCCTACGTCGAGGAGGAACTGCAGACGGTTTCTGATCTCCGTCAGCAGACGACGGCCTACCTCCGCGTCGTGTTCCGACAGTTCCAGACGGTCGAACCATTCCTTCAGTCGGATGACGGGCATCTGCACCAGGTCGGTGATGCTCCGTCCACCGATCTTGACGTAGTTGGCCTCAGGCTTCAGACGTGTACCATGACACACCGGACAGGAGGTCTTGCCCCTGTACCGACTGAGCATCACACGGTACTGTATCTTATATTGGTTCTCCGTCAGCATCTGGAAGAATGCGTCGATGCATGGCTTCTCCTTCTTCCCCTTATCGGAGGGAAGACCGTGCCAAAGCCAGTCTTTCTGTTGCTGGGTCAGTTTCATATATGGTTCGAAGATGGGGAAGTCGTCGTTGGCGGCATGCCTACAGAACCATTCCTTCCATTCCTTCATCTTCTCACCGTGCCAGCATACCACACAACCCTCATAGACCGACAGGGTCGTGTTGGGGATGACCAGTCGTTCGTCGATGCCGACGACACGACCGAAGCCCTGGCACTCCGGACAGGCACCTGCCGGGGAGTTGAACGAGAACATGTTGTCGTTGGGTTCCTCGAAGGTCATGCCGTCGGCCTCGAACTTCATGGAGAAATCATAGAAGATGTTCGAGGGCGGGAACAGCAGGCGCAGCTCACCATGTCCTTCAAAGAAGGCGGTCTCGGCAGAGTCCGTCAGTCGGGCGATGGTGTCCTTCGTGTCGTCAGCCGACAGACGGTCGATGACCAGGAAGAGCTCCTGGTGGTCGGGATCGCCCATCGCCTCGGGCTTCTCCAGGTATTCGTCGATGCGTACGACATCGCCTCCCTGGGCAGGACCGGGTGATACCCATATCCTGGCATAGCCCTCCTGGAGGTATGCCTTCAGCTGGCGTTCGAGTGTCCGTCCTTCCGGGAGGTGTATCGGGGCCATGACCATGAAACGGGTGCCCTTCGAGTATTCCAGCATCTTCTGTACGACATCTTCCGTAGAATGCTTCTTCACCTCCTCGCCACTGATGGGGGAGTAGGTGCGCCCGATACGGGCATAGAGCAGTCGCAGGTACTCGTAGATCTCCGTCGATGTGCCGACGGTACTACGGGGATTGCGCGAGATGACCTTCTGCTCGATGGCGATGGCAGGGGGGATGCCCTTGATGAAATCGCACTCTGGCTTGTTCATTCTGCCGAGGAACTGTCGGGCATAGCTCGACAGACTCTCCACATAACGGCGCTGTCCTTCGGCATACAACGTGTCGAAGGCTAAGGATGATTTTCCGGAGCCGCTGACTCCGGCTATCACTACGAACTTGTTGCGGGGAATCTTGACGTCAATATTCTTCAGGTTATTGACTCTCGCCCCTTTGATCTCTATGGTATTACTCAATGTCTTTATTCGGTATCTCTGTGTGTGAATTCTTACAAGACGCTCTTGACGGCCTCGAGCATGCCTACGCTCTGGATCAGGTCGAGGAACTGCTTGACCATCGTGTTCAGACCGCTGATCTTGTTCAGGTCCTCCTGCCAGATAAACTCAGCACCAAGCACGCCGTCGGTCACCTGCTGCGTGTCGCCCGTCGCCCACAGCTCGTTCAGCAGATTCAGGATCTTCTCGTCGTCGTTGGGTGTGATGTCCGTACCATCGTCACGCTTGCCACCTTTGTAGTAAGTGATGATGGCCGCAAGACCGAACACCAGTCCTCGGGGCAACTCGCCCTTGCGCTCCAGATAGGTCTTCACCCCAGGAAGGTCGCGGGCCTGGAACTTCGGGAACGAGTTCAGCATGATACTCGTCACCTGATGGTCGACATAGGGGTTGTCGAAGCGCTCCAGCACGTCGCCGGCAAACTTCTCCAACTCGTCCATCGGCAGGTCGAGGGTCTGCATCAGCTCGTCGAACTGCACCTTGTGGATGTACTTACTGATCACCTCATGGTTGCAGGCATCGCGAACGATGTCCACGCCGCTCAGGAAGGCTACGGGCGAGAGAACGGTATGCGGACCGTTGAGGAGGGTCACCTTACGCTTATGGTAGGGCTCCTCGGAGGGCACGAACAGTACATGCAGTCCGGCCCTGTCGGCAGGGAACTCGTTGGCCACCTCCTTCGGGGCCTCGATCACCCACAGGTGGAAGTTCTCGGCCTGTACGACGAGATTGTCGCGATAGCCGATCTTCTCCTGGATCTCTGCGATCTCCTTACGAGGGAAGCCCGGAACGATACGGTCAACGAGGGTGGCATACACGCCGCAGGCCTCTTCGAACCAGGTCTTGAAGTCTTCGCCAAGGTTCCAGAGCTCGATATACTTATAGATACAGTCCTTCAGCACATGACCGTTCAGGAAGATCAGCTCACAGGGGAAGATGATGAGGCCCTTGCTTCTGTCGCCACCGAACGTCTGGTAACGACGGTACAGCAGCTGAACCAGTTTGCCGGGATAGCTACTGGCAGGTGCATCGTCGATCTTACAGCTGGGATCAAAGGTGATGCCTGCCTCGGTGGTATTGGAAATCACGAAGCGTATCTCCGGTTGGGCGGCCAGTGCCATGAAGGCGGCATGCTGGGTATAGGGGTTCAGCGCACGACTGATGACGTCGATGCGCTCCAGTGTGTTCACGGGTTGACCATTCTCACGCCCCTGCAGGTTCACGTGGTACAGACAGTCCTGACCATTGAGCATGTCTGCCATACCCTTCTCGATAGGCTGTACGACGACGACACTTCCGTTGAAGTCGGTCTTCTGGTCCATATTCCAGATAATCCAATCGACGAAGGCACGGAGGAAGTTTCCTTCTCCGAACTGAATCACCTTCTCAGGCATCACACTCTTAGGGGCAAATTGTTTGTTTAGTGGTTTCATTTTTAAATTATTGTTTTTTAGTTGTTCTTTTCTCGTTTTCTTGTTTTTTCCCTTTCGGGAAATATGCGAGTGCAAAAATACGGAAATAATACGAGACCGCCAAATCTGGAGTGTCATATTACGTTAAAATAATCGTAATCCCATACGGTCATCCGAGGACCCGGTGACGGGGTGTCTGACAATGGTAGAGCACGGTTATCTGTCGTGTCATGAAAAATGGTCTAAAAAAGTGGTGGCCGTATAACGTGAAAGAGAAAGGACTGGGAGGCTTAAAAGGGGCTTTTTAGGACTGATGACGACGATGTATGGGTCTGTGACCGTCAGACCCGTCTCCTTTCACTCAAAGAGATAGGCTCTACGACTCAAAGGGATGGCACTTACGAGTGAAAGGGATAATCTCTTATAGGGTATAGGGATTATCTCTTACACTCGTGGGCCTTATCTGAATGACTCTTAGGCCCTATCTCCATGACTGTAAACTGGGGGATGCGAAAAAGAGAATGTAACCGTCATAGTATCAGGCGGTTGCGCTGGATACTTAAAACTCGCATATTCGTGCCCCATCAGAGGTGGGATGACGAATATGCGAGTTATGAGCGTCTATTTGTAAAGATAAATACTTCTATTATCTGGCCGATACGTATTTGTGGAGCGTCTGGCGAACGGCACCGGGACCGGCATAAAGCTCCTTCACCATACCCTCGATCTGCTCACCGAGACCGGCCTCGTAGAGGTCGACACCGAAGACGTCCTTACGACTATAGAGCTGCTTCAGCGGACTCCAGTCCTGGTCGGCCTTGCCAATCTCGAGGGGGGCGACGATGGCCTGCATCTCCGCCAGCATGGGGTCGGGAGAGGGCTCGAACGCCGTGCCGTCGTCCTTGATACCTTTCAAGTAACGGGCATAGCCTGCCAAGGTGAGTGGGATGAGCACGAGGTTCGACATGTCGAGACCACGGGCGATATACTTCTTGATGGTCTCACCGAAGCGGATGGGCAGCTTCTGTGAGGTGTCGCAGGCGATGCGCTGCGGCGCGTCGGGCATGAACGGGTTGGGCAGACGACGGTTGATGACGGCACCGATGAACTCGTAGGGGTTCAGTACACCGGGGTCGGTGACCACCGGCATGGCCTCCATGTAACCGATCTTCTGGATGAACGGGCGCAGATCCTCGTCGGCCATCTCGGCAGAGATGAGCGTGTAGCCCAGCATACAACCGTAGATGGACATCGCTGTGTGGAGCGGGTTCAGACAGGTGGTCACCTTCATCGTCTCAACCTTATCCACCGTCTCACGGGTGGTGTAGAGGGCACCGCCGAGGTCGAGCGGGGGACGACCGTTGGTATAGTGGTCCTCGATGACGAGGTACTGCACTTCCTCTGCGTTCACGAACGGAGCGGTGAAGGTGTGCTTCTCGGTCTCGATATAGTCGTTGTCGGCGAAGCCGTCGGCCGCCAGCATCTCCTTCACCTTCTCGTGAGGACGAGGGGTGATCTTGTCGATCATCGACCAGGGGAAGGTGATCTTCGTCTCGTCCTTCAGGTAGTCGAGGAAGGCTTGGTCTATCAGACCGTCCTGTGCCCAGCGCTCGGCATAGGCGAAGACACCGGCCTTCACCTTGTCGCCGTTGTGCGAGCAGTTGTCCATCGACTGGATGGTGAGGGGCAGCTGACCGGCTTTCCAGCGCTCGTAGAGCAGGGCGCAGACCTTACCCATGGCGAAGAGGGGCTTCAGACCACGGGCGAGATCGGTCTCGTTGTAGGTATAACCTTTCTCGGTGATGGTGAACGAGATCATCTGCAGACTCGGGTTCCGGAAGATCTCGACCAGACGGTTCCAGTCGTCGAACTGCGGATCGGCCTTCAGGGCCTCGGTCACTGATGCTATCACCTTTTTCTCGATGGTGCCGGTCGACTGCAGACTGACCAGCAGCGAGAGGTTGTTGTAAGGCGCGTAGGCCTTGTCGATAACCTCGAAGTCGAAGGTCTCGGCCACGATGACGCCACGATCGTACTTGCCTGTGTTCAGGGCATCGTTGAGGATGGCGGCAGGGAAGGCGCGGAAGATGTTTCCACCCCCGAAGTGTACCCATGTAGGCTCCTTGGCGGTCTTCTCACGAACCTTTGCGATGTCGAATTTCGGAAGCTGATATCCCTTGGCTTCCCATTCCGCGGCATTAAACTGTCCGCTCAGTATGTCATTCAGTTTCATAACTTCAATCTTTCAATTCTTCAATTCTTCAATCCTAATCAAAGAATCCGGGTTGTTTGTATTCAATTCCTAATTCACGGTCGACGGTGGCGAGGATGCCCTGCACCTGTCCGAGGGCGAACATACGTCCCAGGAGGGTGTAACCGGCATTATGACCGTGACTCGACTCATCCATGATGCCACCGGGCTCGTCGGTGAAGGTCATGCCGTGGTCTACACGCATCGGCAGGGAGGGATTCTCCTTTTCGAAGATGCGGCAGAGCTCGATGAGATCGGCACGACCGCCAAGGTGCGACGCCTCGGTGAAGTCGCCATTGGGGAAAATATGGCAAGAGCGCAGATGCACGAAGTGGGTTCGTGACGCGAACTTCTTCGCCATCTCCACCACCTGATTATAGGCGCCTGCAGAGAGTGAGCCGGCGCAGAAGGTGAGACCATTGTGCTTGTTGGGCACGGCATCGAGGAACCACTGGATATCCTCCTCGGTGCGAACGATACGCGGCAGACCGAGCACCTCGATAGGGGGGTCGTCGGGATGTACGCACATATTCATATTGTATTCCTCGCATGTCGGCATGATGGCCTCGAGGAAGTATTTCATGTTAGCACGGAGCTGGGCCTTGTCGATGCCTTTGTAGAGATCGAGGAAGTCGCGGAACTTCTGGATCGGCGCCTCGTCGTTCTCACTGAAATTACCCGACACGAAGCCCTGTGTCTTGATGATGATGGTGTCTACCAGCGCATGATCCTTCTCCGGGGTCATCGTCTTGGCGAGCTCGTCGGCCTCGGCCAGTACGTTACGCCCTGCACCGACACCTTCGGGGAACTGGAACTTCGCCCATTCCTCACGGGCTCCCTCACGCTTCAGGATATAGATGTCGAAGTAGGCGAACTCGGCATAGTTGAAGTAGAGGTTGGTGGAGCCGTTGGGATTGTTGTGGAACAGATCGGTGCGCGCCCAGTCGAGCACAGGCATGAAATTGTAGCAGATGCAGTGGATACCCTCTGCAGAGAGGTTACGCAAGGACTCCTTGTAAACCTCGATCTGATGGTCGCGGTCTGGTCCTCCGTATTTGATCGTCTCCACCACGGGCAGACTCTCTACGACGCTCCAGCGCATGCCGTAGCTTTCAATGTATTCGCGCAAGTCGCGGATCTTCTCACGCGTCCATACTTCTCCGAGGGGAACATCGTGCAAGGCTGTGACGATGCCCTCTACACCGATTTGCTTGAGCATGGCAAGTGTGATCTTATCCTTCTTGCCAAACCATCTCCATGTTCTTTCCATATGTGATTTGTTTTATATTTATTTGAATGGGTGCAAAATTAGTCATTTCCCGGTAAAAGCAGTTGTCTTTTTAGCTCATTTTCTTTTGTATTTGTTCATTCTGGGTGATTTCCCGACGATGAGCTGACGGATGTCCAGAGGTTGGCGTGCTTTGTCGATATCCTTCCCATGATCCAGGGGAGCGCTCTCGTTGCCGTATCTGTCGACAGCGGTCACGGCATAGTAGAGGGTGCGTCCTTGGTGGGGCACCTGGAGTGAGCGTGCTCTCTGTCGGGCGATAAGGAGGTTGCGCGCATCACGGGTGTCGACGGGATAGGTATCGGAGGCGTATATATTATATAATAGGTAGTCGGCTCCGGAGTGATCCGTCGCCCCATACCAAGACAGTTGGTCGGTCGTCATGCCTCGTTTGACCTGAAGGACCTTGACAGGACTGGGCGCTTGGCGACGAGCCCATGTCATGGGTGGGATGAGCGAGGGGTATCGGTTAAAGTGTCTCGTGAACGAATAGATCCCTTTTGTATTGTCGGTAAAGAACTTAGAACGGAAGAACGTACATCCGAGTCCTTGTTCCCTCAGCACACCCATCTCTCGCTGGACGATGTCCAGACTCCAGTCTTTCTCCCTCGGATGAAGCATATAGATGGCCAGTCCGGGAGCCACGATACGTCCGTAGCTATGTTCTTTCCAGTCAACAGTGAACGGGAAGAAGTGATTGCCCTGGAAATACATCATCGGGAAGAGCGCATCCATCAGTCCGTCGCGCAGCCACCCTTGGGCATCCTGGCAGACCGTCGTGTAGGCGTTCCAACCGGCACTCTGGTAACGACTCAGGTCGTCGAACTTGCCGACAGGTGAACAGGACACTTTCACCCAGGGTTTCTCGGCTTTGACTTGTGCGCTAATTTTTCTGACAATATCAGTGATGTACTGGCGCCCCTGCTGCCGACTTACCTTCAGCTTCCATGTCTCCGGATAACGGATATAGTCGAGGTGGATGCCGTCGACATCATAACGACGGGTGACCTCGCGGCAGAACTGCGCCAGATAGTCGCCTGTCTGTGGCATCTCCGGATTCATGTAACCCTCCTCGCCGATCTTCCGGATCAGACGGGGGAACTTCGCCCGTAGCTGTTTACAACCGTCCGTGTTCCATTTCCCCACAGGGATGGTGACAATCCAGGCATGGCACTCCATGCCGCGCTTGTGGCACTCGTCGATACAGAACTGCAACGGGTCGTATCCCGGTGAGGTGCCCGGTCGGCCAGTGACGCAGACGTCCCAAGGCTCCATGGCGGAGGGGAAGATGGTGGTCGCTCGGACACGGGTCTGTATGAGTACGGTGTTGATATGGGCACGCTGCAACTGGTCGAGAATGCCGATGAGCTCCTGCCGCTGTTGGTAGGGGTCGTATGTGTGGGGCCAGTCAATACCGCCGATGGTCGTGAGCCAGACGGCTCTTACTTCGTGTTTGGGGGTCTGTGCGAGCGTGGTCTGCACAAGCAGAAGAAGGAGGGTAATACGTATGATCGTTTTCAAAATAACAGTGCTCAATAAAAATTTTGGTGCAAAGTTAGCAGATTTTTTCCATTTCTCAAATAAAAACATTACTTTTGCAAGCAAAAGATTCATAAAATAATTTTCAGACAATGATTTCTTTTGTGTTGAGCCTTGTTGCTCTTGTGTTGGGCTATCTCTTATACGGACGCTTCGTGGAACGGGTGTTCGCGCCTGATGGCCGTGTAACGCCTGCCGTTGCCAAAGCCGACGGGTTGGATTATATCGTGCTTCCCAACTGGAAGATCTTCATGATTCAGTTTCTGAACATTGCTGGTACAGGACCCATCTTCGGTGCTATCATGGGTGCGAAGTTCGGACCTGTGGCCTACCTGTGGATCGTCTTCGGATGTATCTTTGCCGGAGCCACCCATGATTATCTCTCGGGCATGCTCTCCATGCGTCATGGCGGAGCCGGTCTTCCGGAACTGATTGGTCAGTATCTGGGTAAGACCACGAAGAGCGTGATGCTGGTGTTCACGGTCTTGCTGCTTGTCATGGTAGGTACGGTGTTCGTATATTCACCGGCAGAGATCCTGCATTCCATCGGCGGTGAGACGATGATGTGGGTCATTATCATATTTGCCTATTATATCATTGCTACGATGCTGCCTATCGATAAGATCATCGGTAAGGTCTATCCGCTGTTCGCCTTCTCACTGCTGTTTATGGCAGGCGCCCTGATGATATGGCTCTTCCTGCATTGGCCTACAGTACCAGAGCTCTGGACGAACCTCTATAATATGGGTGCTGCTACGGAACCGGATAAGTGGACAGACCAGATATTCCCCTGTCTGTTTATCACCGTTGCGTGTGGCGCCATCTCCGGCTTCCACGCCACACAGAGTCCGCTGATGGCTCGTTGTATGAAGAGTGAGCGGATGGGACGTCCGATCTTCTATGGTGCCATGATCACGGAGGGTATGGTGGCTCTGATATGGGCGACGGTATCGGCCTGGTTCTTCTACGGTGATCCTGCACCGGGCTATGAGCTGATCGAGGCTGCTACCAACGGCTTCCATACGTCGGCTCCCGCTGTGGTGAACCTGGTATGCAACGACTGGTTGGGTGTGGTAGGCGCCGTCCTGGCGATGCTGGGTGTTGTGGCTGCTCCTATCACCTCTGGAGATACGGCCTTCCGCTCTGGTCGTCTGATCGTAGCCGAGTGGCTTAAGATGGACCAGCGTCCTATCCCGAAACGACTGTATATCTGTGTGCCGATGTTCGCATGCTCTATCGCCATGCTCGTCTGGCAGATCGAGAACCCGGACGGCTTCAATACTATTTGGCAGTATTTCGGTTGGTCGAACCAAGCCCTGTCGGTATTCACGCTCTGGACGCTTACCGTCTATCTGGTACGGCAGAAGAAGCCTTTCTGGATCACCTTGATTCCGGCACTCTTCATGACGACCGTCTGCTCCACGTTCCTCTTCGTGTCGAAGCAGGCCTTCCATCTGCCGGCTTGTGTGGGTTATGGACTGGGACTGGCGTGTCTTGTCGTGGCCGTCGTGTGGTTTACCGTATGGTATAAAAGAACAATCAAAAGTTAGTAATAAATAAAAAAAGGAAAAGGTTTATGAAAAAGTTAGCAATGACAGTTGTCGCCCTGGTCATGGCGATCAGTGCGAATGCACAATACCTGAATGATCCGCAGAATGTGTTTTACGAAGGAAAATGGTATATCGGCGCTTCGGCCTCTGGTCTTGACCTGAGTTGGCATAAGTCGACGGAGATGTCGTTGAACGTGGATGCGAAGGCCGGTTATTTCTTCACAGACGACTGGATGATTACCGGTACATTGGGATATAATGCTCAGACAGATTGCTCAAGTTCTATCAAGGTCGGTGCCGGTATCCGATACTATTTCGAGAGCTGTGGCGTCTATGTGGGAGCCTTGTGCAACTATCTGCATAGGGGTGGTGATGACTTCCGTCCTGAACTGAACGTGGGCTATGCCTACTTCCTCTCGCGCCATATCACCATTGAGCCGGAGGCGTATTATGAGTACAGCACAGAGAGTCATGGTAATCGCGGATTTGGTGTCCGTGTGGGCTTCGGACTGTATTTCTAAAAATAAGAAGGTAAATAAAGTAAAAAGTATAAAGGTATATGCTGAGTGTAGAAGAACTTGTTGACAGACTGATTGATCTGTCGTTTGCTGAGGATATCGGTGATGGTGATCATACCACCCTTTGTTGTATCCCTGATGACGCGATGGGAAAGTCGCGCCTGCTCATCAAGGAAGATGGTATCCTCGCAGGTGTGGAGATTGCCAAGGAGGTGTTCCGCCGCTTCGATCCCACCATGCAGGTGGAGGTGCTGATGCAGGATGGGGCACGAGTGAAGAAAGGCGATGTCGCCATGATCGTTACAGGAAAGATACGTTCTCTGCTTCAGACAGAACGCCTGATGCTGAATATCATGCAGCGCATGAGTGGTATCGCCACGATGACCGACAAGTATGTGCAGCGCCTGAAAGGAACTCGTACGAGGGTGCTTGACACCCGGAAGACCACCCCGGGCATGCGTATGCTTGAGAAGCAGGCCGTAAAGATCGGCGGCGGTTGTAACCATCGTATCGGACTCTTCGATATGATCCTGCTGAAGGATAACCATGTGGACTTCGCCGGTGGTATCACCAACGCCATCGACCGTTGTCATGCTTATCTCAAGGAGAAGGGCCTCGACCTGAAGATCGAGATCGAGGTGCGTAGCTTCGACGAGTTACAGCAGGTGCTCGATCATGGTGGTGTGGACCGTATCATGCTCGACAACTTCTCTGTGCCCGACACGAAGAAGGCGGTGGATATCATCGGCGGTCGCTATGAGACCGAGTCGAGTGGGGGAATCACCTATGATACCATCCGCGACTATGCCGAGCAGGGCGTCGATTATATCTCTGTGGGAGCCCTTACTCATTCGGTAAAGGGACTTGATATGTCATTTAAAGCTTGCTAAACAAAAAGATGAAGAAGATATTACTGATGGCCGGTCTGGTGCTGGTGAGCGCCAGTGCAGTTGCCTGTACAAATTTTATCGTAGGAAAGAAGGCTTCGGCCGACGGGTCGGTGTTCGTGACTTATAATGCCGACTCTTATGGTGCTTTCATGCCTCTCTATCATTATGCGGCAGCCAAGCATGCTGCCGGCGACATGCGTAAGGTCTATGAATGGGACACCAATAAATACTTGGGCGAGATTGCGGAAGCACCTGAGACATGGAACGTTATCGGCAATAGTAACGAGTGGCAGGTAACGATCGGTGAGACCACCTTTGGCGGACGTGAGGAGATGGCCGACTCGACAGGTATCATCGACTATGGTTCGCTGATCTATATCACCTTGCAGCGTGCAAAGACTGCTCGTGAGGCCTTGCAGATCATGACCTCGTTGGTAGAGCAGTATGGTTACTATTCCGAGGGAGAGACCTTCTCCGTGGCCGACAAGGATGAAGCGTGGATGCTGGAGATGATGGGCTGTGGTCCTGACCGCTCGAAGGAGGCCGGTCGTGCCGTCTGGGTGGCTGTGCGTATTCCTGATGATGCGATTGCCGCTCACGCCAATCAGAGTCGTATCACGAAATTCCTCGATGGTCGTTATGTACAGGTGAAGATGAAGGATCTGCAGAAGAAGTATCCTGTGAACGGTAAGAAGGCCGTCCCTAACCTTGTGGTGTATAGTGACAATGTGGTCAACTACGCCCGTAAGATGGGTTGGTTTGAGGGTAAGGATGCCGACTTCAGTTATAATGCCGCCTATGCGACACCCGACTTCTCCGGTCGCCGCTATTGTGAGGCTCGTGTCTGGAGCTTCTTTAACCGTTTCAGCGACGACTTCTCCGAATACCTGCCTTATGCTGCCGGTATCGAGAAGGACACCAAGGAGATGCCGCTATGGATTATCCCGAACAAGAAGGTGGGTCTTCAGGATCTCCGTGATGCGATGCGCGATCATTATGAGGGAACACCGTTCGCCTTGGACACGAATATCGGTGGCGGTATCTATCAGATGCCTTACCGTCCTTCTCCGCTCTCATTCAAGGTTGACGGTAAGGAGGTGTTCAACGAGCGTCCCATCTCTACCCAGCAGACAGCCTGGTCGTTCATCTCACAGATGCGCAGTTCTCTGCCTCGTGAGGTAGGTGCCTGCTTCTGGTTCGGCAATGACGACGGGAATATGGTGGCTTACACACCGATGTACAGTTGTATCACCCGTCGGCCTAAGTGCTTCTCTGGGGAAGGTGCCGACGATGTGACGTTCTCTATGGACAACGCTTTCTGGGTATGCAACTGGGTCAGTAATATGGTATATCCTCGTTATTCGATGATGTTCCCGTCGCTGAAGGAAGTCCGCGACTCACTGGATGCTTCCTATGAGCGTCTTCAGCCGGAGATTGAGGCAAAGGCCTTGGCACTGCCTGAGTCTGAGCGTGTGGCCTTCCTGACGGACTATAGCTGTCGGAAGGGTGATGAGATGATCGCCCGTTGGCAGAAGCTCGCCTTCTTCCTGATCGTGAAGTACAATGATATGGCCGTGAAGCCAACCGACGAGAATGGTGCCTTCAAGCGTAACCAGTATGGCGGCGGTGCCCGTGTTACCCGTCCTGGTTTCCCGGAGCCTTATGCCCGTGAACTGCTGAAGCAGACCGGCGACAAGCTCCTTGTTCCCGTCGAAGAGAAGAAGTAATCTTTACGTTATCATTGACGACAACCATGGACAATAGTAAACCAGACTTTTGGAAAGAATGCCCACAAATATTAGGTAACTGGCATAATATTCTTTATATATTATCAGGTTTACCTGTATACTATATAGCTGAAAAAGCTAAATCAGGCTATTCTGTATTAATTGCTTTGTTTGTGGTTGTCGTATCATATGCGGTTAGTTATATTGTTAGATATTATCGTTATTCGAGAGAAAAGAATCTACCGAAAACAAATGATCAGGACTCAGACCAAGACTACCATACCCTATCTGTAGTTTACGATCGTCGTGATAACAATGGGAAGAATTATTGTTTATTTACAAGAACTATCGAAAGTAAAGTTTATAAATTAAAATACATTAAGTATAGATACAGCGTTTTGGGACAAAGTGATAAACCAAATGTAAGCTCTTCGACACACGACATCTCATATAAGATATTGCCTAAGAACGAAGACGGATGGGATGTCATTCTGATTCTTTTCAAGAAACCATTACGGAAAGGTGAAATAGCGGAGTTCTCGATAGAAATGAACGGAACGAACTGTAGAGATTTGCAGTTTTGTCGAGTTAACACACCTATTAAACAGGTGGTCTTTGATATCAAATTGATAGGTAAGCAGTCAGCCCCTGATGCTGAACTCATCATGATTCCCATTGATGGGAAAACAGTGAATGTGGTTGATAAGAAAGAGACGGTGAGGTTTCAAAGGAAAACGAGTCGTTATTATATCGAAATACCAAACCCGCAATGTGGTTATACCTATCAACTGAACTGGGGTGAAGAGGTCAAGAAAAAGAAATCGAGGAAAAAGATATAAGGTTAAGGGGAGTGGCGATCCCCTTTTCTTATGTCTGACAGTGTGATACGACGACAAAATATATTTCGTTTTATTTGGTTTTTCGCTTGATTTGAAGTAACTTTGCACCCACTTTTAGTAATAAAGTGAGAGAATGACTGTAAGGAATAAGAAAAGGCGTTGGCATTGTTTGTCTGGACAGGAACCCACGGAGATGGATAAGACCATCATGTATTGGGAGAATAAGGGGAAACTGGTGCCTACACGCGACTTGATTAAGACGCCCGAACAGATAGAAGGCATCCGCAAGGCGGGTGTCGTAAATACCGCTGTGCTCGACGCGGTGGCCAAGGAAATCAAGGCTGGCATGAACACACTGGAGATAGACCGGATATGCAGACAGGTATGCGAGGAAAACGGGGCTATCCCGGCCTGCTTGAACTACGAAGGCTTCCCCATGTCGGTCTGTACATCGATCAACGAGGTGGTGTGTCACGGAATCCCTAAGGAGGAGGACGTGCTGGAAGAGGGCGACATTATCAATGTGGACTTTACGACAATCCTTGATGGGTATTATGCCGATGCCTCACGAATGTTTATTATCGGAAAGACAACTCCGGAGAAAGAACAGTTGGTACGTGTGGCGAAGGAATGTCTGGAAATAGGTATGGAGGCAGCTAAACCCTACGGTTTTGTGGGGGATATCGGTCATGCGATAGAGAAGCACTGCAAGAAATATGGCTATGGTATCGTGCGTGATCTGGCTGGTCACGGTGTGGGTCTGAAGTTCCATGAGGAGCCCGACGTGAACCACTACGGTCATCGGGGAACGGGCATGCTGCTTGTGCCTGGAATGGTCTTTACGATTGAGCCGATGATCAATATGGGCACATGGCGCGTGTTTATCGATGCTGATGACCCATATGGATGGGAGGTGATCTCTGAGGATGAACAACCGAGTGCTCAGTGGGAGCATACGCTGGTGATGACTGAGCATGGTGTAGAGGTCTTGACGTATTAACATTGAACTTTGAATATTGAACTTTGAAGTTTGAGATGGGTGATATATATATATTAGGTATAGAGTCGAGTTGTGACGACACGTCGGCTGCCGTCCTGAAGAATGGTGTGCTGCTCTCGAACGTGACTGCCTCGCAGGCTGTTCATGAGGCGTATGGCGGTGTGGTACCGGAACTGGCATCACGTGCCCACCAACAGAACGTCGTCCCTGTGGTGGATCAGGCGATCAAGCGCGCCGGAATCACGAAGGAACAACTGTCGGCGGTGGCTTTCACAAGAGGCCCGGGACTGATGGGCTCGTTGCTCGTCGGCGTGAGCTTCGCTAAAGGCTTCGCACGTTCTCTTGGTATTCCGATGATCGACGTGAACCACTTACAAGGACATGTGATGGCGCATTTCATCAAGGAGTCGGAGGATGATCAGCATCAGCCGCCGATGCCGTTCTTGTGTTTGCTCGTGAGTGGCGGAAACTCTCAGATCGTGAAGGTGAATGCCTATAACGATATGGAGGTTCTGGGACAGACCATCGACGATGCTGCCGGTGAGGCGATAGATAAATGCTCAAAGGTGATGGGACTCGGTTATCCGGGTGGTCCGATCATCGATCGCCTGGCACGTCAGGGTAACCCGAAAGCTTTCACATTCGCAGAGCCGAATATCCCGAATCTGGACTATAGCTTCTCTGGCTTGAAGACCTCTTTCCTGTATTCCATGCAAAAGTGGGTGGCTGAGGATCCAGACTTTATTGAGCATCATAAAGAGGATATTGCCGCTTCGCTGGAATGGACGATCGTGGACATCCTGATGAAGAAATTGAAGAAGGCAGTGAAACAGACCGGACTGAAGCATGTGGCAGTGGCTGGTGGTGTGAGTGCGAATAACGGACTCAGGAATGCTTTCTATGATGCGGAGAAACGCTATGGTTGGACTATCTATATACCGAAGTTCAGTTATACGACGGACAATGCGGCGATGATCGGTATCGTAGGGTATTACAAGTATCTGGATAAGGAATTCTGTAGTATCGATGCGCCGGCGTTCTCGAAGGTCACGTTTAAGTAGTAGAATGGTGAAATCGTAAAATAGACATATAGAGAGATGGATTTTGAAAGTAAGATAACCAGTAGGGAGGTCAGTGAAATCCTCTGGGAGACAGAGAAAACGGTAAGTACAGCAGAGAGTTGTACGGGTGGACGTATCGCCGAGGCTATCATTGCCGTACCTGGTGCGTCGAAATATTTTAAGGGTGGTATTATCTCGTATGTCGATGAGATCAAGGAGCGCTTGCTGGGTGTTGACCCTCAGGTGCTTGAGGAGAAAACCGCTGTGTGTGAGGAGGTTGCTATTGCTATGGTGAAAGGCGCCTGTAGAGCTCTGAATACCAATTATGCGATTGCAGCAACAGGTTTTGCAGGTCCAACCGGAGGTACGAAGGATATACCTGTTGGCACGATCTGGTTGGCATGTGGTAGTCCGGAACGGGTGGTGACGATGAAGGTGGAAGAGGACCATGGGCGTGACATCAATTTGGCTATCGCCACGAACTACGCTATGGAGATGTTCCTTCGTTTCTTAAAAGAAGAAGATGCCCCTCGTCCTATCCGAGAAGGTTAAAAAATATTAATTCTTTGTTTTTCCAATCGGGCAATGAGTTGAATATCAATTAAAATGTGTAATTTTGCACCCTGTTTGGAATAAGTAAGTGTAAACCACAAGTAAAAAGTAGATAGAAATGTCTAAGATTTGTCAAATTACAGGAAAGAAGGCACAGATAGGTTGCAATGTGTCTCACTCAAAGCACCGCACAAAGAGAAGCTTTGACGTAAACCTTTTCAGCAAGAAATTCTACTACGTAGAAGAGGGCTGCTGGATTCAGTTGAAGATTAGCGCTGCTGGTCTTCGTATGATTAACAAGGTAGGTCTTGACGCCGCCCTGAAGCAGGCTGTTGCCAAGGGATTTGTGGACTGGAAGGACATTAAAGTGATAGGAGACTAAGAACATGGCAAACAAGAAAGCAAAGGGTAATCGCGTGCAGGTGGTCCTGGAGTGCACTGAGCATAAGAACAGTGGCATGCCGGGTACAAGCCGCTATGTGACTACAAAGAATCGCAAGAATACGCCGGAGCGTATGGAGCTGATGAAGTATAACCCCATCCTGAAGAAGATGACTCTTCACAAGGAAATTAAATAATACGACTGAAGTATGGCAAAGAAAACCGTCGCTACCCTCCATGAAGGCTCTAAGGATGGTCGCGCTTACACAAAGGTAATCAAGATGGTGAAGAGCCCGAAGACGGGTGCTTACATCTTTGATGAGCAGATGGTTCCCAACGAGGCCGTTAAGGACTTCTTCAAGAACTAATTATTTTTTTAGATAAAATAAGAGGTCGCAAGTCAATTTGCGGCCTCTTTTTTTGTACATCTCACTAAAATCTATTATCTTTGCACACGTAATATATTGTGACATGGGAATATTTGGAATCTTTGGTAAGAACAAAAAAGAGACCCTAGACCGAGGACTTGAGAAGACAAAGACAAGTGTCTTCGATAAACTGACACGTGCGGTAGCGGGAAAGTCGAAAGTCGACGACGACGTGTTGGATAATCTGGAAGAAGTACTTATTACGAGCGATGTCGGCGTGGATACAACGCTGAAGATTATTCAGCGTATTGAAGAGCGCGTGGCACGTGACAAATACGTCAGCACGTCAGAGCTGAATGCTATCCTGCGGGATGAGATCGCCGACCTGTTGGCAGAGAACCATACGGAAGATCATGACAACTGGGATCTGCCGGGTGATCATAAACCATACGTCATTCTGGTTGTCGGTGTGAACGGTGTCGGTAAGACGACAACCATCGGCAAACTGGCATGGCAGTTCAAGCAAGCTGGTAAGAAAGTGTATCTCGGCGCAGCCGACACATTCCGGGCTGCTGCTGTTGAACAACTCTGTATATGGGGCGAACGGGTAGGAGTACCTGTCGTGAAGCAGCAGATGGGAAGCGATCCTGCTTCTGTGGCATTTGACACGCTCTCCAGTGCTAAGGCGAATGGTGCCGATGTGGTGCTGATAGATACGGCTGGTCGTCTGCACAATAAAGTGGGACTGATGAACGAGCTGAAGAAGATCAAGGATGTGATGAAAAAGGTGCTGCCAGAGGCTCCTGACGAGGTGATGCTCGTGTTGGATGGCTCTACGGGACAGAATGCCTTTGAGCAGGCTAAGCAGTTTGCTGCCGTCACACAGATTACCTCGCTCGCTATCACCAAACTCGATGGAACGGCAAAGGGCGGCGTGGTCATTGGTATCTCTGACCAGTTGAAGGTGCCCGTGAAGTATATCGGCTTGGGCGAGGGCATGGAGGATCTGCAACTCTTTAACAAGCGACAGTTCGTGGATTCACTATTTGACATGAAAGATTGATGGCAAAGACGATTGATATCATATCACTCGGGTGCTCCAAGAACCTCGTCGACAGTGAGGCTCTGATGGGGTTGATGGAGGCTAATGGCTATCGGTGTACCCATGATAGCGATGACCCTCAAGGAGATATCGTCGTTGTCAACACGTGTGGTTTTATCAACGATGCAAAGGAGGAGAGCATCAATACGATTCTTGAATTTGCACAGGCAAAGACTGAAGGAAGGATCGAGAGACTCTACGTGATGGGATGCCTGTCAGAGCGATATCTGGCAGATCTGGAAAAAGAGATCCCAGAAGTGGATGGCTGGTATGGGAAGTTCAACTACCGACAGTTGCTCAAAGATCTTAATGGGGCAGATTTCGTAGCGTGTGAGGGTAAGCGTCATATTACGACACCGCGCCATTATGCCTATCTGAAAATCAGTGAGGGCTGTGACCGTCATTGTGCCTATTGTGCTATTCCGTTGATAACGGGGCGACACCAGAGTCGGCCGATGGAGGATATCCTCGATGAGGTGCGACAACTAGTGTCGGATGGCACAAAGGAGTTCAATGTGATAGCTCAGGAACTGACCTATTACGGTGTGGATATTGATGGTAAGCAGCGTATCGCGGAACTCATCGAACGGATGGCCGATATCCCTGGGGTGGAATGGATTCGACTGCACTATGCCTATCCTGCTCATTTCCCATGGGATCTACTCCGGGTGATGCGTGAAAAGAAAAACGTATGTAAGTATCTGGACATCGCTCTCCAACATATCTCCGATCATATGCTTTCGCGTATGCAACGTCATGTGACGAAGGCTGAGACCTATGAACTGATAGAACGCATGCGTCGCGAAGTACCAGGGATACATATCCGTACAACACTGATGGTTGGCTTTCCTGGGGAAACAGATGAGGATTTCGAAGAACTGAAGGATTTCGTCAGATGGGCGCGTTTTGAACGAATGGGCGCTTTCGCCTATTCGGAGGAAGAGGGAACACCCTCGGCACGTGATTATGAGGATGATGTGCCCGAGGAGGTGAAGCAGCGACGACTTGATAGTCTGATGCGTATTCAGCAGAATATCAGTGCGGAACTCGAGGCGGAGAAAGTTGGCACCACCCAGAAGATTATCGTCGACAGAAAGGAGGGCGCTTATTATGTAGGGCGCACCGAGTATTGCTCCCCGGAAGTGGATCCGGAGGTGCTCGTTCCCGCATCGGAACGGAAACTGACGATAGGTGAGTTCTATGATGTCATGGTGACTGACTCGGAAGAATTTGACTTGTATGGCTCAACAATCAACTAAAGGTTATGACTAATAAAGACTTTATCTCAGAATTATCGCAGCAGACGGGCTATAACCCCGATGACACGCAGCGGATGGTTAATGCCATTGTGGAGGCGATGGGTGATCATTTCCAGGAGAATGATGCGGTCCTTGTTCCGACATTCGGAACCTTTGAGGTTAAGAAAAAGATGGAACGCATCATGGTGAACCCTTCTACGGGTCAGCGTATGTTAGTTCCACCCAAGTTGGTGCTGAACTTTAAGCCGAATGTAAACTGGAAAGAACGTGTAAAGAATGGAGGAACTGAGTAATGGGAAAGGTAACAATACAGGATATCGCTGTGATACTCAGTGAGCGTCATGGTCTGACAAAGAAAGATGCTTCCGGTTTTGTGGGTGCCCTGTTTGATGTGGTAAGACAGGCCTTGGAGCGTGATAGGATTGTTAAGATCAAAGGATTCGGAACCTTTAAGATCATTGATGTTGATGCACGTGAGAGTGTGAATGTCAACACAGGCGAGCGTGTGTTGATAGAAGGACACAATAAAATTACCTTCACACCAGATGCCTTGATGAAAGAGCTGGTTAACAAACCGTTCTCTCAGTTTGAGACGGTTGTGTTGAATGAAGGCGTAGATTTTGAGGATACACTGAAGACTGTTGAGAGCCTGAGTGACGAAATACCTTTGGAAGAAGCTGCTTCGGAAGAAACACTCTCAGAGAATGTTCCTACAGAGAATGTTCCTGCAGAAGATGTTCCTGTAGAGGAGATTCCTGCAGAGGAGGTTCCTGCTACTACAGAATCAGCAGATGATGTAACTATTGATCCTGCGGCTATGCCGTTGGTCGACTTTAGTTCGGAAACAGACGAGGATGTTGAGGAGAACTCGATGAATGAGATACTGGATGAGGATATCCCGGAGTGGGTGATCGAGCCTTATGTCCCAGAAGAGAAGACAACAGAACCAGAGCTGGAGTCTGAACCGGAGCCGGAGTCTATATCAGAGGAACTGGAACCTGAACCGGAACCTGAGTCTGAACCCGTGTCAGAGGAGCCAGAACCAGAACCGGAATCAGAACCAGAACCGGTGGCAGAAGAGCCAGAGGAATTAGAAACACCGATAATTCCGGAAGCAGCAGATGCTCCTGCTGAGTTTGTTGAAGAGACTATAGAGGAGCCTGTCGAAGAACCTGTTGAGGAGCCTATAGAAGAGTCTGTCGAAGAACCAGTAGAGGAAGTTGTTGAAGAACCTGTTAAGGAATCTATCGAAGAGCCTGTCAAAGCTTTTGTCGAGGAACCTGTCGAGGAACCGCAGGAAGAAGTCGAGGATAACCTTACAGAGGAACCAGAAGACTCGGAAATATCTGAGGATTACTATTATGATAGACCCTCTAACGGAAAGAAATGGTTAATCGGTATCATTGCAGGCTTGTTAGGTCTGGTCGGTGGTTATTTCATCGGTAATTTCTTACCTCTTTCAAATGTCCTTCCTGAGTATCGACTTGTGTTTGAACGAGTAAATACCGAGAAACCGTCAGCAGATATACAGAAGTCTGAGAAGGTGGAGCCGGTGGCAACAGTGGAATCGGCAGAACCAGTATCGGACGTGCCGTCGAATCTGCCCGCAGAGAAAGCAAAGGCAGAACCATCTGAGGAAAAAGTGCCTGCGGCAGAGAAAAAACCTGTCGTGACTCCCGCACCTCAGTCGTCCGTTAAGGTTACTGAGAAGAAGGCAGAAACTCCAGTTGCTAATAAGACCCCCGATCAATATGAGGCTATGGATGCCCGGGTAAGGTTAGGTGCCTATCGGATTGTGGGTACGAACTCTATTGAGAAGGTCAGGGAAGGTGATAATCTTGCTAAGATCGCTCGTCGTACACTTGGTCCTGATATGGAGTGTTACATTGAGGTTTACAATGGACTGAACGCCTCGTCACAGTTGAAAACCGGTCAGGCAATCAAGATCCCGAAACTGGAATGGAAGAAGAAAAAGAAGGCTCAGACTGTGAACTAATAGAGAAAGAATGAAAAAGTTTCTTAAAACTTAGGTTTTAGGGAACTTTTTTAATATTATTTAGATAGGCAGATGAGTGGAAAATCCTTTTATTTCACTACTTTTGCGGTCAAATTAGGAATTTGTAAAGAGTAATTATTATGGCAGAAGCTATTGACATCCGTGAGTTGAATATCCGGATAGAACAACAAAGCGCATTTGTGACAAATCTGACGACCGGCATGGACCGTGTCATCGTGGGCCAGAAGCATCTGGTTGACTCACTCCTGATTGGGTTGCTGAGCGACGGACATATCCTGTTGGAAGGTGTGCCGGGTCTGGCAAAGACCTTGGCTATTAAAACGCTCTCACAATTGATAGCTGCCGACTATAGTCGTATTCAGTTTACACCAGATCTTCTCCCGGCGGACGTGATCGGTACGATGATCTATTCACAGAAGGATGAGAAGTTCCAAGTGAAGAAAGGTCCGGTTTTTGCAAACTTTGTGTTGGCAGATGAGATTAACCGTGCACCGGCGAAGGTGCAGAGTGCATTGCTTGAGGCTATGCAGGAGAAACAGGTTACCATCGGTAGCGAGACTTTTACACTGCCCAATCCTTTCCTCGTGATGGCTACTCAGAACCCGATAGAGCAGGAGGGTACTTATCCCTTGCCAGAGGCGCAGGTGGACCGCTTCATGTTGAAGGTTGTTATTGATTATCCGTCTCTGGACGAAGAGAAGAAGATTATCCGTGAGAATATTGCCGGTGAGATGCCGAGTGTGACTCCTGTGACAACTGCCGATGAGATCCTGAAGGCTCGTGCTGTGGTCCGTGAGGTGTATATTGACGAGAAGATAGAACAGTATATTGCTGATATCGTCTTTGCAACTCGTTATCCTGAGCGCTATGGACTGAAAGATCTGAAGGATATGATTTCCTTTGGCGGTTCTCCACGTGCTAGTATCAATCTTGCCAAGGCTGCTCGTGCTTATGCTTTCATTAAGCGTCGTGGTTATGTGGTGCCAGAGGATGTGCGTGCCGTTGCTCATGATGTGTTGCGTCATCGAATTGGTCTTACCTATGAGGCGGAGGCCAGCAATATCACCAGTGAGGAGATTGTTTCGAAGATAATCAACAAGGTAGAAGTGCCCTGATTGTTAACAGTTGACGGTTTATAGTTTACAGGATGGAAACATCTGAGATCATCAAGAAAGTCCGTAAGATCGAGATCAAGACCCGTGGTCTGAGCTCAAATATCTTCGCTGGCCAATATCATTCCGCCTTTAAAGGCAGAGGTATGGCATTCAGTGAGGTGCGTGAGTATCAGTTCGGTGATGATGTGCGTGATATTGACTGGAATGTGACGGCGCGTTTTCATCGTCCTTACGTCAAGGTGTTTGAGGAAGAACGTGAACTGACGGTCATGTTGCTGATTGATGTCAGTGGCTCTTTGGATTTTGGTACGCAGAAACAGATGAAGCGTGATATGGTGACAGAGATAGCTGCTACAATCGCTTTCAGTGCCATCCAGAACAATGATAAGATCGGTGTCGTGTTCTTCTCAGATAAGATAGAGAAGTATATTCCTCCCAAGAAAGGTAGGAAGCATATTCTCTATATCATCCGTGAGATGCTGGATTTCCAGCCGGAATCAAAACGTACGGATGTGAAGCAGGCGGTGGAGTTCTTATCAAGTGTACAGAAACGTCGTACCACAGCATTCATCCTCAGCGACTTCTATGTCCGACATGATTTCCAACAGTCATTGCAGATCTGCAACAGAAAGCACGATGTTGTGGCTATTCAAGTGTATGACCAACGTGCAAAGGAATTACCGGATGTCGGATTGATGAAGGTGGTAGATGCCGAAACGGGCTTTGAGCAGTATATCGACACAAGTTCCAAACGGTTGCGTCAGGCATATCGCCAATACTGGATGGGACGTCAGGCGGAGTTGCAGGAAACATTCAACAAAAGTAATGTGGACAATGTGAGTATTGCTACGAATGAGGATTTCGTCAAGTCACTAATGCTGTTGTTTAAAAAGAGAAGCTGATGAAGAAGGCGTTGATTCTTATCATATGCGTTGTATGTGCTTTCAAGGTGACTGCACAGGTATCAGTAGATGTCAGAATCGACTCTATTGAGATGTTTGTGGGGCAGCAGGTTCATGTGACGCTGACGGCAAATGCCAAGGAGAACTCTAAGGTAGAGTTCCCTCAGTATAAGCCGACGCAGTATATCACTCCAGGGGTAGAGGTACTTGGAAGTCGGGAGACAGAAAAGCAGGAGCTGGATAATGGGTTCGTGGCCCGGTCGATGGTCTATACGCTGACTTCCTTTGACGATACCTTGTATTACTTGCCGCCGATGACTGTGAAGATTGATGGAAAACCTTATGCGAGTAAGAGTCTGGCATTGAAGGTGCTGACGATGGAGGTGGATACGGTGCATACCGATCAGTTCTTCGGTCCGAAGGACGTTCAGGATAATCCTTTTCTATGGAGCGACTGGAGTCGTCCGTTCTGGTTAAGCGTGCTTCTCCTGGTACTGATGATTGTCTGCTATTATCTTTATCTCCGTCTGCGTGACAACAAACCTATTATTTCTCATATCAGGATTGTAAAGCGTCTGTTACCGCACCAGAAGGCGATGAAGGAGATCGAACAGATTAAGGCCGACAAGATGGTGACATCAGAGAACTCCAAGGAGTACTATACCAAACTGACGGATACACTCCGGAAATATATCGAGGAGCGTTACGGCTTCTGTGCGATGGAGATGACGAGTAGCGAGATTATTGAGAAACTGGTGGAGGTGCAGGACGAGGGTGCCCTCAGTGAACTGCGGCATCTGTTCCTGACAGCCGATCTCGTGAAGTTCGCGAAATACTCGACACTCATCAATGAGAATGATCAGAATCTGGTCAATGCCATTGCGTTTATTAACCAGACGAAACTGGAGAATGTGCCTGTGGAGGAGACGATAAAACCACAGCTTTCCGAAGAAGATCAGCGTTCACAGAAGACGCGTAGGATCCTTAAGGCGGTCATTACAGTCATCTCAGTGATATGTGCGCTGTTGTTCGCGTATGTGATGTATGCTTTTTACCAGTTATTGAACTAAAAGAAACAAATGGAATTTGCCAATAAAGAATATCTGCTTCTGCTCCTGTTGATTATTCCATATCTGATATGGTATGTGATGTACAGGAAAAAGGCTGAGCCGACGATGCGGATGAGCGATACGTTCGTTTTCCGTTATGCGCCAAGGAGCTGGAAGGTGATGCTGATGCCGCTTTCACTGATTCTGCGTCTGCTTGCCTTCACCATGATCGTGCTGGTGTTGGCACGTCCACAGACACAGAATTCATGGAAAAGTAAGACCGTTGAGGGAATAGATATCATGTTGGCGATGGATGTGTCTACCAGTATGCTGGCCGAGGACCTGAAGCCTAATAGAATCGAGGCGGCCAAACAGGTAGCTGCGGAGTTTATCATCGGACGTCCTAACGACAATATTGGATTGACCATTTTTGCTGGAGAATCGTTTACACAGTGCCCCATGACTACAGACCATGCCTCTCTGTTGAGCCTGCTCCAGAATGTACGTACAGATATCGCGGCTCGCGGACTGATTGAGGACGGTACGGCCATCGGTATGGGACTTGCCAATGCAGTGACACGTCTGAAAGACTCTAAGGCCAAGAGTAAGGTGGTGATCTTGTTGACCGACGGAAGTAACAACCGTGGTGATATATCGCCGATGACGGCAGCGGAGATAGCCAGGAGTCTGGGAATACGTGTCTACACGATTGGCGTGGGAACAAACAATGTGGCCCCATATCCGATGCCAGTGGCAGGTGGCGTGCAGTACGTGAATATTCCCGTTGAGATTGATAATAAGACGTTGAGTGAGATTGCCGCTGCAACAGAAGGTGATTTCTATCGCGCTACGAATACGAAAGAACTTCGAAATATCTACAAGGAGATCGACCAGTTGGAAAAGAGCAAGTTGAACGTGAAGAAGTTCAGCAAGAAATACGAGGCCTATCAGCCCTTTGCTATCATTGCTGTTCTGGCTCTGCTGCTAGAGATCCTGTTGCGTATAACCATATTCAGAAGGATACCGTAATATGTTTAGATTTGAAGATCCCATATATCTCTATCTGTTGGTGCTGATACCTATATTAGCATTGATCAGGTATGTCTCTTATAGAAACCAGAAGAAACGACTGCGTCGGTTTGGTGAGCCAGAATTACTGAAGGCGTTGATGCCGAATGTGTCGTACCTCCGTCCTCTTACAAAATTCTGGATTCTCCAAGGGGCGCTTGCATTATTGATAGTCATGCTTGCCAGACCGCAGATGGGCACGAAGATTAGTCACGAGAAACGTGTCGGCATCGAGACCATCATTGCCATGGATATCAGTAACTCTATGCGGGCGGAGGATATCATTCCAAGTCGTCTGGACAGAAGTAAGATGATGGTTGAGAATCTTGTGGATCATTTTACAAACGACAAGATCGGGTTACTCGTTTTTGCCGGAGACGCCTTCGTACAGTTGCCGATCACGAGCGACTATGTGTCGGCGAAGATGTTCCTGAGCAGTATTGATCCGTCGATGATAGCCACACAAGGTACGGACATCGCTAAGGCCATCAGTATGGCTTCCAACAGTTTTACTCAGGAAGAAGGCATCGGTAAGGCCATCGTGGTCATCACTGATGGCGAGGATCATGAAGGCGGGGCCTTGGAGGCTGCCAAGGCGGCTAAAGACAAGGGCATGCGTGTCTATGTACTTGGTGTCGGTTCTGTCAACGGGGCACCAATACCTCTTCCTGGAACGGGCGAGTATATGAAAGATAATACAGGAAACACCGTGATGTCGGCCCTGAATGAGGAGATGTGTAAACAAGTAGCTCAGGCGGGTGGCGGTGCCTATATCCATGTAGAGAATAATAGTGCAGCCCAGGAGCAGTTGGATCGTGAGTTAGACAAACTGTCTAAGAAAGAGACCTCAACAGCTGTCTATAGTGAGTTTGATGAGCAGTTTCAGGCTTTTGGAATCCTGGCATTGCTGCTACTGATTCTTGAGGTCTTTATCATGGACCGCCAGAGCCCATTATTGAAGAACCTTTCTCTCTTCGGGAGCAAGAAGAAGGTGACGGTCATGCTTCTCCTTTTGACGACACTGACAGTCTCTGCACAGACCGATCGTCAATATGTGCGTCAGGGAAATAAGTTGTACCGTGGCGGAGACTATCCTAATGCGGAGGTGTCATATCGCAAAGCTGTTGAGAAGAATGCTCGTAATCCTCAGGCCGCCTTTAATCTGGGTAATGCGCTGATGGCACAGAAGAAAGATTCTGCCGCCATTGAGCAGTTTGAGAATGCAGCCAAGTTGGAGACCAACCCTCTCCGAAAAGCACAGGCATATCATAACATGGGGGTTATCTGTCAGACTCATAGGATGTATGGTGAGGCGATAGAGGCTTATAAGAACGCATTGCGCCTGAACCCGAATGATGATGAGACTCGTTATAATCTGGTACTCTGTAAGCATCAGCAACAGAAGCAGGATCAGAATAAGCAGAACCAGCAGAATGAGAATCAGAAAAACGACGATAAGAAAGACCAGCAAAAGAAAGAAGAGGATAAGCAGAAGAAACAGGAGCAGCCTAAGCCGCAGATGAGTAAGGAGAATGCAGAACAACTGCTGAATGCTGCCATCCAGAACGAGAAGCAGACCCAGGATAAGATGAAGAAGGCGCAACAGAAGCCGCAACGCCGCACCATTCAAAAGAACTGGTGATCTATAGTGAGAAGGAGATTAGAATATTAGTAAAGGAAAAGAGATGGAAAGATATATAAACATGAAGGTTCAAAGGTGGGTGAAATGGTTTTTACCTTTTTACCTTCTTGCCTTTATGCCTTTTAGCTTGCTTGCTCAGACGCTTACTGGCTCAGCCCCATCGCATGTCTCCGTGGGCGAGAATTTCCGTCTGACATACACGGTCAATACCATGAATGTCAGCGAGTTCAGGGCTGGCAATATTCCTGAGGAGTTGGAGGTCCTGATTGGACCGAACAGTTCTACGCAGTCGAGTTATCAGATGATAAACGGGCATACGAGTTCTTCTTCGTCTGTAACCTATACTTATATGGTCGTGGCCACGAAAGCCGGTACGTTCACGATTCCTCCTGCCGTTGCCGTGGTAGGTGGTAAACGTATCACTTCGAAACCTCTGACCATCCGTGCGTCGGGATCAGCACAAGGAGGTAGCTCTCGTCATCAGCGTCAGAACGACGATGATGAGGGAGGTGAGTTACGGGATGCCGGAAGCAGGATTTCGGGCTCGGATCTCTTTATCAAGGTAAGTGCCAACAAGAAGAGAGTCTATGAGCAGGAACCGATTCTGCTGACCTACAAGGTATATACGTTGGTCTCGTTGACTCAGTTGCGGGGTGACATGCCGGATCTGAAGAGTTTCTATACACAGGAAGTTGACTTACCTCAGCAGAAGAGCTTCTCTATCGAGACTGTCAATGGGCGGCCCTATCGTACCTGTACATGGAGTCAGTATGTGATGTTCCCCCAGATGACGGGTAAGTTGGAGATTCCTAGTATCACCTTCGAAGGAATTGTGGTACAACAGAATCGAAACGTTGATCCTTTTGAGGCATTCTTCAATGGCGGTTCTGGCTATGTGGAGGTGAAGAAGAAGATTCAAGCACCTGGCATTGATATTCAGGTCGATCCACTGCCTGCCCGTCCGGCGAATTTCTCTGGTGGTGTGGGTAAGTTTAACATCACTGCTCAGTTGAATAAGACGGAGACGAAAGCAAATGATCCGGTCTCTCTGCGTATTATCTTGAGTGGTACCGGAAACCTGAAGCTTATCAAACAGCCGGTAGTCAAGTTCCCCAAGGATTTTGACAAGTATGAGCCGAAGATTACGGATAAGACTAAGCTGACAACTCATGGTATTGATGGGTCGATGATTTTTGATATTCTGGTCGTTCCACGTCATCAAGGTAAGTATGAGATACCACCGGTAGAGTTTACCTATTTCGATGTCTCGACGAAGAGTTATAAGACGATTCAGAGTGATGTCTTGACACTTGATGTCTCCAAAGGATCCGGTGCTGCATCGGTGAATGATTTCTCAGGTCAGGATCTGCAGGAACTTAATAAGGATATCCGTTATATCAAGATGGGGGAAGTGCGTCAGCAGGGAGTCGACCGTTTCTTCTTTGCCTCCACCGGTTACTGGATATCATTGGCCGTACTTGCTCTGATATTCATCTCTCTGTTCATCGTGTTCCGTCAGCGTGCCATCGACAATGCCAATGTGACAAAGACACGTGGAAAGAAAGCTAATAAGGTGGCGACAAAACGTTTGAAGAATGCGGCTAAGCTGATGGCGGACAATAAGCCGGGAGAGTTCTATGATGAGGTGCTCCGTGCACTATGGGGCTATGTGGGTGACAAACTGAATATACCTGTCGAACAACTCTCTCACGATAATATCAGTCAGCGACTGACAGAGCGTCAAGTAGATGGAGATACCATCAGTCAGTTTATTGGAGCTCTTGATGAGTGTGAGTTTGAACGTTATGCACCTGGTGATCCGAAAGGAAATATGAACAAAGTGTATGAAAAGGCGATGTCTGCCATTGAGAAGATTGAAGAGACGATGAAGAAGAAGGGGCGCAGGACTGCAACGATGAAGTTGTTGTTGGTCGTGCTTGCCATCCATCTCCCGTTACTTGTCGGTGCTACGACCAAGGCTGAGGCAGACAGTGCCTATGTACGTGGACAGTACCAACAGGCCATCAAGGATTATGAGGAACTGTTGAAGCAGGGCGCAAGTGCAGATCTCTATTATAACCTAGGTAATGCCTACTACCGGACGGAGAATATTACGCGTGCTGTCTTGAACTATGAACGTGCCCTTCTGTTTTCTCCCGGTGACCGCGATATCCGTTTCAATCTGCAGATAGCACGGTCAAAGACCATCGACAAGATCGTCCCAGAGTCAGAGATGTTCTTCTTTACATGGTATCGTTCGGTGGTCAACCTGATGAGCGTTGACGCATGGGCTTGTCTGTCCCTGGTGTCTCTGGCTCTGGTGATCGTTCTGCTGTTAGTCTACCTCTTCTCGGAACGTGTGTGGCTCCGTAAGATTGGTTTCTTTGGCGGAGTTGTATTGCTTATCCTGTTCGTGTTGGGTAATGTCTTTGCTTGGCAACAGCGTCAGAACCTCATGGAACGGAAGGGCGCTATCGTGATGGCACCTTCCGTGACAGTCAAGAGCACACCGGCGAAGAACGGTACCGATCTCTTTATTCTTCATGAGGGTACGAAGGTCTTGATTACCGATAGGGCGATGAAAGGATGGAAGGAGATCCGCGTGGCTGATGGTAAAGAGGGCTGGGTTGAGAGTCGTCAGATAGAGGAGATATAATATGTTCCAGGAAATACTCATGTCGGCAGACGGTTATCTCTCCACACTGGTGGAGTATGATAAGGATTTATTACTGTCTTTGAATGGCAGTGACTCTCTTTATCTGGACCGTGTCATGCGTGTGCTAACCGCTGCTGTCACGTGGGTGCCTCTGTATATTAGTCTTTTCTATGTGGTGCTTAACAATAATGATAACTTCCGTAAGGTAATTATGATTTTGTGTGGTGCCGGTCTGTGCGTGTTGCTGGCGGGTACGGTCGATGATATGATTGTCAAGCCGATGGTGGGACGATGGCGACCTACGCATGACCCCGAGATCGGTATGATGGTTGATATCGTTGACGGTTATCGGGGAGGGCGTTTCGGTTTCTTCTCCGCCCATGCCTCTAACACCTTCAGTATTGCGGTGTTCTTCTGTTGGCTAGTCAGAAGTCGTCTGCTGTCGCTGGCACTCATACTCTGGTCGTTCACAAACTGCTGGACACGTCTGTACCTTGGTGTCCATTTCCCTGGTGACATTCTGGTTGGATTGTTGTGGGGAGGCCTGGTGGGATCGGCCGTCTATTTCTTGTATTATCGCCTATCCAGAAATATGACGTCAAGAAGACGTTTTATTTCATCACAATATACATCTACGGGCTTCCAGCGCTCCGATTGCGATGTACCTGTCGCAGTCCTGGTGTTTACGCTGGTCTTTGCTCTTATCAAATCTTGTCTTATATGAGTTGTTCTATAAAGGAATCTGATCCCAGACATATCCATATCAGCGACTATAACTATCCGCTTCCCGATGACCGCATCGCTAAGTTTCCTATAGCACGGCGCGACCAGTCTAAGCTTTTACTCTATCGTAACGGTGAGGTGGGGGAGGATGTCTTCTGTCATTTGCCCGACTATCTGCCGAAGGGTGCCCTGATGGTATTCAATAATACGAAGGTGATACAGGCGCGAATGCATTTCCGTAAAACTAATGCAAACGGTGAGCCTCTTGGTGCGCTGATAGAGGTCTTTCTCTTAGAGCCTGCCGATCCGTCAGACTATGAGCAGATGTTCCAAACAACGGGTCATTGCGCTTGGTATTGTCTTGTCGGTAACCTGAAGAAGTGGAAAGAAGGCACCCTGTCACGCGAGATTGATATCAAGGGTGAAAAAGTGCTCGTCATGGCTACTCGCGGTGCCATCCATGGTACTTCCCATCGGATAGACTTTGAATGGAAGACCGCTGGCACCTCTCGAATCTCCTTTGCAGAGATTATCGATGCGATGGGAGAACTGCCGATTCCTCCCTATCTGAACCGTGAGACGCAGGAGAGCGACAAGACGACCTACCAGACGGTCTATTCGAAAATCAAGGGAAGTGTGGCTGCACCAACGGCTGGACTTCATTTTACGCCAGAGGTACTGGCTGCTCTTGATGCCCATGGCATCGATCGTGAGGAACTGACATTACATGTTGGTGCCGGTACATTCAAACCCGTGAAGAGTGAGGAGATAGAAGGACATGAGATGCACACGGAATATATCAGTGTACGTCGTTCGACCATAGAGAAACTGATTCGGCACGATGGCAAGGCTATTGCTGTGGGTACCACGAGTGTCCGTACGTTGGAAAGCCTATATTATATGGGAGTGAAAGTGATGCGGAATGCGAATCTGACGGAAGAGCAACTTCATGTGTGTCAATGGGAACCCTATGACAGTCCTTGCGATGTTCCAGCTGTTGAGGCACTGAGAAGTCTGGCCGCATGGATGGATGTCCGCGGTCTTGACGTGCTGCATTCGAGCACGCAGATTATCATTGCTCCAGGCTATGACTATAAGATTGTGAAGATGCTGGTAACCAACTTCCACCAGCCACAGTCTACGTTGCTGTTGCTTGTGAGTGCATTCGTTAAGGGCGACTGGCACAAGATCTATGACTATGCCTTGTCTCACGATTTCCGCTTCCTAAGCTACGGAGATTCTTCTCTCTTGATTCCCTAGAGAATAGTGGTTGTGATATGCCCCATCTGATAGTAAACTATATATCAGATGGGGCATATTTTTTCTTGTTGTATCATACATTATGCTTTTTTGTATCTAATATGTGTTTTTCTTTCATGATTTCTTGCATTTGTTAGCTTTATTTCTTATATTTGCGGTAATTATCAGCTAGATACGTTAAAAAGTATAAGGTCTTCGTATTATTAAGTATGATTCTTCTTAATGACAATTTATTAATCACAAAAACGAAAAGTCCACTTTGACAATACAAGAATGATCATTAATCAATATAGGTATGATGAATAGAAAGAGACTATCTCGCGGTGTACTGACGGTTATGGCCGTTGTCACCATGGTCGGTTGCTCCAAGAGCCACGACTTGTTTGATGAGTCGGGACATGAGCAGCAGCAGAAAAATGATTATGCCACCAACTTCGTGAAGAAGTACGGTGCTGTAGACCCTGAACAGACGTGGGACTTTGCTCACATGTATCCCACTTACTCTCTCTCTGGTAGCGCAAGTCAAGTAAGAGGTGCGACGCGTGCCGTGGTGAATGCCGACAATAGCTATACGACTATTGGTGATTGGTATGAGGTAGACGTCGAGACCATCGAGTGGATGAAGAAGAGACTGCCCGATGGCTATAATCATGAGGCACTTGGTAATCCTTTCTACATGATTGTACCTCAGAATGAGTTCAGCATTGTTCCTATCTATCAGGGAACGGGCGACTTCGTATGGACCCTGCATCTCGTTGTCGAGGATTTCAACGATCAGCAAGACGATCTGGACATCACGGTGTGGACGAAGAATGAGAATATCCAGAAGAATGAGTCGGGCAATGAAGGCGACTGGCAGGATGTCGGTCCTGTCGACCCTAATACGAACTACCGGACCAGTCGTACTCATAATACAAAGACTGCCAAGTTCGTGCGGGCAAAGCCTATCACGTTCAAGAACCTGCCTGCAGGCAAGAGCATGTATCTCTATCTGTCGAACCTTAAGTCGGGCGTAACTCGTGCTTCTGCATCATCACTGGCTCACCAGATGTTGGCATTAAACATCCATCCTGATTCTGTGCCTAACCTGGACGACGACTACAAGAAGATGATTATCGGTTGTGAGGATCAAGCCGTCTACGAGAAGAGTGACCACGACTTTGAGGATGTGGTGTTCATGATGTACGGTAAGCCCGATGTGCCGGAGATTAAGGAAATCACGGAGCCTGTCAAGGAAACGGTTTCCAAGCGATATATGGTTGAAGACTTGGGCGAGACTGACGATTTCGACTTTAACGACATCGTGGTCGATGTGTTGCAGACCACTACGAAGACTGCTGTCTATAAGATCAACGAGGATGGAACGAGGACGTTCCTGCGCTTCGAGGGAGATCCCACAGTATCGCAGAAGGCTGTGATACGGGCTATGGGCGGAACACTTGACTTCGAGATGACCATAGGTTCAACCACGTGGAGTAAGAACGGAAGTGGCTATGCGGTTGGTACTATGGTGAACACTGGAGCCGATGGACAGGCCATCGATTATAATGCTAAGCTGGCTGAGTTTGAGGTGACAGGCTGGAATTCAGAGACCAACAATATCTCTGTGAAAGTTGGCAGCAGGGAAAGTGGTAGTGTTATGACCATCGTGTTCCCAAAGAAGGGTGAGGTGCCTATGATTATCGCTGTGGATACCAACTGGATGAAGGAACGCGTATCTGTGCCTTCTTCATGGTTCACGATTCCCGATGACGATGATGAAGAAGAATAAACCGACGGGTTTAAGATAACAAAAAAAGAGTGCTGAATTTCAGCACTCTCTTTTTGTAGTCGATAGGGGAATCGAACCCCTATGCCAAGATTGAGAATCTTGTATCCTAACCATTAGATGAATCGACCATCTTCGCACTCTTGGATCAGTCACCCCTGCGGAAGGAGGGGGATTCGAACCCCCGGTACGGGAACCCGTACGGCAGTTTAGCAAACTGCTGGTTTCAGCCACTCACCCATCCTTCCAGAATGCTTCGTGTTAGAAACCGAGGGGCTATCTCCTCAAATGCGGATGCAAAGGTACGGCTATTTTTTCATTCCTGCAAATTTTTTGGCACTTTTTTTTGAAAAAAGTTATTTAAAGGCGACAACCTCTGTCAGTTCCTTGTTTAGATAGAACGTGTTCTGCAGGGTGTCTGTGCCACGTACGTAGCTCATTCTCAGATAGAAAAGATCGCCAGAGTGCTCCTCTGGATAGCTGATGCCTTTCTTGAACGATTCTGCTCCACGATGGCGCATCAGATGAATAAGGGAGTCATTAACATACCTCGTAGTTCCCAAATCGGCAAACTCACGGTCGGTCAACAGCTCTGGATTCTCTGCGTTAGCCTCGATGAATGCCTTGACGGTCTTCTCAGCATGATACTGCTGTCCGCATGAGGCGAACAGCAGTACAGTCATACCTATAATATATTTGCCTGACTTCATTGTTGCGGGATGTTTCTGAGAACGTCAAGCAGATGATCCCATACCATCTGTACGGTCGGGATGAGCAAACGCTCGTCGGGTGTATGTACGAACCGAAGGGTGGGACCGAAGCTTACCATATCGAGGTTGGGATAGCGCTCGGAGAAAAGACCGCACTCCAGACCCGCGTGGATACCGCGAACCACGGGCTCTTTCTTAAACAGTTTCTTATACGACTCCACCACGATCTCGGTCAATTTAGAATCAGCCTTCATCTTCCAGGCCGGATAACCGTCGCCTGATACCACCTCGGCTCCTGCGAGCTCAAAAGCAGCTCCGACAGTAGCGCACATATTGTCAAGGTTGGACATCACGTTGCTTCGCTGACTTGACAGAATATCGATCGTGGTCTCTGTGGTGTGGATGCTGGCCAGGTTGCTCGATGTCTCCACCATGCCTCCCAGTGCCTCATCCTGACAGATGGCATAGATGCCGTTGTCGACGGCCTGAACAGCCCAGATGAACTTCTTGGCGACAGCAGGTGCAATGACAGGCTCTGCCTCTGTGCTCTCCATGAACCACACCATCTGCGGGTCGGTCACATGGAACTCGTCCTGCACGTCAACGGCAAAGACATTCCAGTCGGCACGTACGTTCTCTTTCACATCGTTGGGCACGGCTATCACGAAATAACCGTCACGAGGGATGGCGTTGTGGAGTTTTCCACTGTGGAACTGTGCCAGTTGTACGCCCTCATAGCGCTTCATGGTCTGCTGTACGAAACGGGCAAGTATCTTAATGGCGTTGGCGCGTTTCTTGTTGATATCATCACCAGAGTGGCCGCCTACAAGGCCTTTGATCGAACCTTTCAGGAAGAAACTTCCCTGGGGGGCTGCCTCCCGCTTGAACGTGAACTGAGCCGTGGTGTTACGTCCACCAGCACAGCTGACGAAGATTTCTCCTTCATCCTCAGAATCGAGGTTGATCAGGTAATCGCCAGTCATGAACCCGGCTTTCATCCCCTCTGCTCCTGTCAGACCGGTCTCCTCGTCACGGGTGAAGACACACTCGATAGGACCGTGCTCGATATCATCGGACGCAAGGATGGCCAGTTCGATGGCACAACCGATACCGTCGTCGGCTCCCAGTGTCGTACCTTCAGCCGTCAACCACTCTCCGTCAACGTAGGTCTTGATGGCATCCTTGTCGAAATCGAATTCCACATCAACCAGCTTGTCGCATACCATATCCATATGACTCTGCAGGATGACCGTCTTGCGGTTCTCCATACCAGGCGTGGCACCTTTGCGGATAATCACGTTACCGGTTTCGTCGACCTTTGTGTCAAGACCATGACGCTCACCCCAGCTCTTCAGATACTCAATCATCTTCTCTTCGTGCTTCGAGGGACGAGGAATAGTGTTAATCTTCGCAAATTCAGCGAAGACGCTTGCGGGTTTTAAATCGTTTTTATTCATTATTAATGATATTTTTTACTTATTTCTTAATAAATTGCTTATCTTTGCACCCGAAAAGGCGTGTTTTGCAGCGCAAAATTACTAAAAAATGATTGAATTACTACTCGTCAGCACGTTAATAATTGCTATAGGAATGGCATTTTTATGCGTTAAACTGATTTTCAGGAAGAACGGTTCTTTCTCCTCTCAGCATATCCATGACTCCGAGGCAATGAAGGAACGGGGAATCCACTGCGTGATGGATCAGGACCGTGAGATGCGTGCGAAGAGCAGGTTCGCCGTTAATGAACGATAAACATTAAACATTAGATAAAACAAATGAAAAAGTACATTCTTAGCACACTGGCCATCGCAGCCATGATGGCTTCGTGCAACAATGCAAGTCCTAAGATGGACGAGCAGCCGGCATCGGATGATGCGTCTGCCTCTGGTTTCAAAATTGCCTTTGTCGAGGTCGACTCTCTCATGACGCAGTACGACTTCGCCAAGGACTACAGCGTGACTCTCCAGAAGAAGTCGAACAACGCCCGTAACACACTCAACCAGAAGGGTACTGCCCTTCAGGCCGCTGTGAACAACTTCCAGCAGAAGTTGAATAACAACGGATTCCAGAGCCGTGAGCAGGCTGCAAGTGTTCAGGCAGCCCTTGAGCGTCAGCAGCGCGACCTTCAGGAGCTCCAGGCTCGTCTGGAGAACGAACTCGCCAATGAGACCGCTAAGTTCAATGAGGCACTCCGCGATTCTCTGCAGAACTTCCTTAAAGCATATAACAAGGACAAGAAGTTTGACCTGATCCTTTCGAAGGCTGGTGATAATATTCTTCTTGCCGAGAAGAAATACGATATTACCATGGATGTCATCAATGGTCTGAATAAGCGCTATAAGCCAGCCGCAAAGTCGGCCGCTGCTGACACGAAAAAGACTGAGGATAAAAAGTAAGTTTTTTGGGCTAACATTTATGAGAGGTATCTGAGTCCTTCAGATACCTCTCTTCTTTTATCCCCTTCCTGTTCGTCTGTGTCTGCCCAATATCTCTATGGTGACATATATCATAAGAGGTGAAACCGTATGGTTTCACCTCTTATGATATGATAGAATCCGGATGATGCTATTTGACCACCTTCTTACCGTCTACGATGTAGATGCCGGCAGGAAGTTCGCTAAGTGTCTTGGCAGACTGGCGCACACCGTTGAGGTTGTAGATTCCTTTCGAGGTGTCGATCGTCTTGTCGGCCTTGATCCTGTTGATGCCGGTAGGCTCTCCTCCAGCAAGTCCGCGCACGAAGCCGGCGTAGACATGCTTACGGTAGAAGTCAAGGTCCCAGATACCTACAGGCTCACCACCGCGCCAGCCGCTGTTGACAGGTGCATCGGTAGGACACCACTGACAGATACCCCACTGCTGTGCTGCTGGTATAAGGCGGAAGTACTCTTTGAAGATCCACTCATAGAGATCGGCCATCTTCTTGTGCTCGTCTTCGGTTAACTGATCGGTCTTGACTGATCCTCCCCATTTGTTTGAACCGCGAACATAGCCCATGTCCATCTCACTGACACGACAGAGTTTTCCACTTGCGGCTATAATCTCAAACATCTTAGTGATATGTTTTTTTGCATTCTCCTGAAGGTTGAAATCTTCATAGCAACTGATATGCATCTGCGTACCGATACCGTCGATTTTGGTTACACCGTCAGCCTCCCATTTCTTGATCCAGTTGACAAGACTCTTCACCTTCTTATTATCGTCCCAATCGGACTCCAGATTGTAGTCGTTGATGAAGAGTGTCAGATCCTCAGGACCATACTTGCGGGCGAGGCGACAAGCCTGGCGCACGTAGTCGAGATCGCCAAGATGATCCTGCCAATAGAATGTATCGCCACCAACATCCCATGTGCCACTCTTATAGCCCGATGAGTGTTGCAGCTCATAGTTGCCTTCGCCATCATCACCGTCGCCGGAGAGAGCCTCATTGACGAGATCCCATGCCTTTACCTTACCGTCGCAGGCTTCCATCATGCCCTTGATCCAAAGGTCCATAGCATAGACGAGGGTGTCGTGACGTTCCTGTGCTGTCTGGGGAATGGTACTACCCTGGTATCCTTCAAACTTGATGCTCTTGACATATACATCGCCTATGAAATCTGGAATTTGCAGAAGCACAAAGTTTCCATCAACAGTAGGCTTGACTTCCAATGCAACATCCTGCCACTCAGTGGTGAATGAAAGGCTGAAGCCAAATCCCGTTTCGGGATCGTTGTCGTTGTTAGTGTTCCAGTCTCCTAAGTGACCATTAATTTTTCCTTCCTTTGTTCCTTTTACGGTGATGGTCATTTTGTACGTTTTACCGGCTGTGAGCATGATATCAGTCATAGCCTGGAATTGCACATCCCATGGGTTATCGTTCTGCTTGGTGCAGTTAATAACCAGACCATTTGTTGTGTCAAACTTGATGGAGTAGCCGTATGTTGCCTCGTCCGACTTCCATCCAACGGTCTTGTTGGTGAGGAAGTTCTTGCTGGCAACCGCCGTGTATTGTTCTTCACCGCCATTGGGATCGGGCTTATCGGCAATGAGCTTGCGAAGCCATGCGTTGGGCTGCTGTGAGTGCCAGGCGAGGGTGTGACCATAGATGCTGAGTCCAGCCTCAGTGGCTGCTTCAACGTACTGCTTCACGGTGGTGAAATTCATGTTACCATTACCATCCACGCAACTTGCCATCTTCATGGCATTGCCGGCGACAGTCTCGGTGAAGTTCTCGTTGGTCAAGTTCTTGACCAGAGGATTGTTGAGATAGTCGTTCACGGTCGTACCAATACCCAGCTTGAAATTGGGGTACTTTGAATAGTCAATGTAACTTTTGAGCGCCCGATACTCGTCTAAGTACCTGTAGTTGTCGTTGTTAGGTTTGCCCGTCTCAAATTTCTCCTGTGCCATAGTCGGGGTTAAAAGACTGGCAGCAAGCACGCACATTAATACTTTCTTCATTGTGATGTAAATGTAGATTATTAGTTGATTGGTTATTTGATATATTTAGGTTGTAAAGGTACAATAAATTTTTGATATAAAAGAAGCAATGATAAAAAAAGAGGCGAAACTTTGCAGTTTCACCTCTTTAATATAATAAGATAGGGTATTACTCTGCCCAATCCTCCTTAGACTTACGGATGTAGGTCTTGTAACGGAGCTGTGCCATACGCTGAGCCTCAGCGAAGAGCTCTTCTGCCTCGTTAGGATAAGCCTTCTTGACAGAGAGGTAACGAACCTCACCGAGCAGGAAGTCGTGGAAATTCTCCCAGTTCGGCTCCTTAGAGTCGAGTGAGAACGGATTCTTGCCTTCCTCTGCGAGGGCGGGGTTGAAGCGCCACAGGTGCCAGTAACCGCACTCAACAGCCTTCTTCTCCTCAGCCTGGCTCTTACCCATACCGCCCTTGGCCTTCAGACCGTGGTTGATACATGGAGCGTAGGCGATGATGATTGAAGGTCCGTGCCATGCCTCAGCCTCGCGGATAGCCTTGAGGGTCTGTGCATGATCGGCGCCCATAGCAATCTGAGCAACGTATACATAACCGTAGGTGGTAGCGATCATACCGAGGTCCTTCTTGCGGATGCGCTTACCCTGAGCAGCGAACTGAGCGATAGCACCGAGAGGAGTAGCCTTAGAAGCCTGACCACCAGTGTTAGAGTAAACCTCAGTATCGAGCACGAGGATATTAACATCTTCGCCAGAAGCGATCACATGGTCGAGACCGCCGTAACCGATATCGTAAGAAGCACCGTCACCACCGATGATCCACTGTGAACGCTTCACCAGGTAGTGGTCGAGTGTCTGAAGTTCCTTACACTTCTCGCAACCGGCAGCAGCGCCAGCAGCGATAGCCTCCTTCAGCTTCGGAGCAATCTCCTTCGTCTTGTCGGCATCCTCCTTGTTGGCGATCCACTCGTCGGCGAGAGCCTTGAACTCAGCGGGAGCACCCTCAGAGGCCTCAGCGAGCAGCTTAGCTACGCGCTCCTTCATCTTCTTGTTACCAAGAGCCATACCCAGACCGAACTCGCAGAAGTCCTCGAACAGTGAGTTGTTGAAGACAGGACCCTGACCCTTCTCGTTCTTGGTGTAAGGTGTAGAAGGAATAGAAGCTGAATAGATTGAAGAACAACCAGTAGCGTTGGCAATCATCTGACGATCACCGAAGAGCTGTGAGATGAGCTTCACATATGGAGTCTCACCGCAACCAGAGCAGGCGCCAGAGAACTCGAACAGAGGCTGTGCGAACTGTGAGTTCTTCACGTTGCTCTTGATGTCGACGAGGTTCTGCTTGCTCTTCACGTTCTTAACCAGGTACTCCCAGTTCTTAGCCTCCTGAACCATATCGGCAGCATCGGGATTGAACGGAGCCATGGTGAGGGCCTTACCGGTCTTCGGATTGCCTGGGCAGATGTCGGCACAGTTACCGCAACCCAGACAGTCGAGTACTGAGGTCTCAATGCGGAAGCGCATACCCTTCATGGCGGCGGGAGCCTTCATCTCGATGGTATCGTCGGCAGCAGCGAAGCCCTTGATCTCGTTCTCGTCGAGAACGAACGGACGGATAGCTGCGTGAGGACAGATATATGCACACTGGTTACACTGGATACAGTTGTCCTTGTTCCATACAGGAACGAAGGCCTCTACACCACGCTTCTCGTAAGCTGCGGTACCAACCTCCCAAGAACCGTCAACGGTGTTGTGCTTGGTGAAGTCAGAAACCTTCAGCAGGTCACCAGCCTGAGCGTTGATAGGACGAACCAGCTCCTTAACGAATGCGGGAGCATCATCCTGCTTCTCAGCATCGTCGGGCAGGTTAGCCCATTCGGGCTTAACAGTGAACTGAACATACTCGCCACCACGATCGATAGCGGCGTAGTTCTTGTCTACCACGTCCTGACCCTTAGCACCGTAAGACTTCAGGGCGGCAGCCTTCATCTTCTCAACAGCGAGCTCTACGGGGATCACGCCAGTGATACGGAAGAAGGCACTCTGCAGGATGGTGTTGGTGCGGTTGCCCAGACCGATCTCCTGTGCAATCTTGGTAGCATTGATGGTATATACGGTGATGTTGTTCTGTGCGAAATAGCGCTTAACCTTGTTAGGCATGAACTTCTCGAGCTCGTCGGCATCGAAGATGGTGTTCAGCAGGAACTGACCGTTCTTCTGCAGACCGCGGGTCACGTCGTACATGTGCAGGTAAGCCTGTACGTGGCAAGCCACGAAGTTAGGTGTGGTCACCAGATAAGTAGAGCGGATAGGTGTATCACCGAAACGCAGGTGAGAGCAGGTGAAACCTCCCGACTTCTTCGAGTCGTAAGAGAAGTAAGCCTGGCAGTACTTGTCGGTGTTGTCGCCGATGATCTTCACAGAGTTCTTGTTGGCACCTACGGTACCATCGGCACCCAGACCGTAGAACTTAGCCTGGAACATACCCTCACCACCGAGAGCGATCTCCTCGACAGCAGGCAGAGAGGTGAAGGTCACGTCGTCTACGATACCCACGGTGAAGTGGTTCTTCGGCTCGGGCATAGCGAGGTTGTTGAACACGCTGATGATCTGAGCAGGTGTGGTGTCGTGAGAACCGAGACCATAGCGGCCACCTACGATGATAGGACGATCCTTCACATCGTAGAAGGCATCCTTCACGTCGAGGTACAGAGGCTCACCGTTGGCACCGGGCTCCTTCGTGCGGTCGAGCACGGCAATCTTCTTCACGCTCTTGGGAACAGCGGCCAGCAGGTGCTTCACGCTGAACGGACGATAGAGGTGTACGCTGATCATACCTACCTTCTGACCGTTGGCGTTCAGGTAGTCGATAGCCTCGCGGGCTGCGTCGGTAGCAGAACCCATGAGGATGATCATGCGGTCGGCATCCTCGGCTCCATAGTAAGAGAAGAGGTGATACTCACGGCCAGTGATCTTAGAGAGCTCACCGAGGTACTTCTCAACCACCTCAGGTACTGCATCGTAGTAGGGGTTGCAGGCCTCACGGTGTGTGAAGAATGTCTCGGGGTTCTCGGCGGTACCACGGGTGATAGGACGCTCAGGCGACATAGCACGGTCGCGGAAGCGCTTGATGTACTCTTCCTTTACGAGAGGACGAACATCCTCCTGGTCGAGCAGCTCGATCTTGTGATACTCGTGAGAGGTGCGGAAACCGTCGAAGAAGTTCACGAACGGAACGCAGGTCTCAAGGGTAGCGAGGTGAGCTGCAGCGGTCATATCCATCACCTCCTGTACAGAACCTTCGCAGAGCATAGCAAAACCGGTCTGGCGACATGCCATCACGTCCTGATGGTCTCCGAAGATACAGAGTGAGTGGCTGGCCAGTGTGCGGGCGGATACGTCGAACACACAGGGAATCAGCTCACCGGCAATCTTGTACATGTTTGGAATCATCAGGAGCAGACCCTGAGAAGCTGTGAACGTAGTGGTCAGCGCACCAGCCTGCAGTGAACCGTGAACGGCACCAGCGGCACCGGCCTCCGACTGCATTTCCTGAACTGATACGTTCTGCCCCCAGAGGTTCTTACGACCGCGGGCAGCCCACTCGTCAACGTGCTCCGCCATCGGTGATGACGGCGTGATGGGGTAGATAGCTGCTACCTCAGAGAACATATAGCTCACATGAGCTGCAGCCTCATTACCATCACAGGTGATAAATTTCTTTTCTTTAGCCATTTTTGATAAATATAAATATAAAAACTACTTTTGTATTTGTTTAATTACCTAATTATTACTAACTATCTTCCTCTTGTCGTCTGCTAATAGAGGAATCCCAGAAGCCATAGCGGAATCTGGTTGTCCTTGCCGATCTCCGTATTGTAACGGGCATAGATGGTATCGGGGGAGAACCTGATCTTTCCGGGCGACTTCGCGTCGACAATGCGGAACTTGAGCTTCTCGTCTACCAGGTAGTTACAGTCGCGCCCGCCTGTGTTTACCTTGTGATCCTTCCATAGTGAGTTAACAAAGAAGGTCTCCATGGCTTCCTGTCGGTCTACTTGGATCGGATAGATCGCGTACATCAGGTTGGAGTTGTGAAGCATAATCTTGGCAGGTTTCTTCGGGAAGTCCTGTCCGACAGGATAGATGAGGTTGAGCAGGCGTGCGTCGGTGAGGTACTTGATATAGTTCATCACGGTGGCACGACTGGTCTCTATGTCTTGTGCCAGCTTACTGACGTTCGGTGCCTTAGCCGGTCCTTCTTCAGCAATCTGGTAGAAGAGTTTCTTGATCTTCGTGAGGTATTTGAGCTCGATCTGCTTGATCAGCAGGATATCCACCTCGGTCATCATGTTCATCGTCTTCAGCAGGTTCTCAGAGTAGTTACGATGCTCCTGGAAGAAGGGATAGAATCCATGATGGATATAATCCTGGAAATAGCGGTTGGGCGACACCTTCGGCAATATCTGCTTGATGATACGCTCATGGTCTTTCAGGATCTCATCCAGTGTGTAGGGACGGAAATTGTTGCCTGTGAGCAGGTTGATGAACTCGCGGAAGGAAAAGCCGCGCAGGTTATAGCTCTTGACAATACCGTTGAGTTCCGGGTTCTCGTCTTTCAGGCGCATCACACTGCTGCCTGTAAACACAATCTTCAGGTTGGGATAGAGGTCATAGCACTTGCGAAGCTCGGAACTCCAGTTGGGCTGTTTGAACACCTGGTCGATAAGCAGTACTCGTCCACCATGCTTGTAGAATTTGCCGGCAAAGTCGGCAATGCCCTGTCCCTGGAAGTAGAAGTTGTTCATGTTGATATACAGGCATTGCTTGTCGAGTATATCAAAATGCTCTTTGGCGTATTGTAGGAGGAAGGTGGTCTTTCCAATGCCGCGTGTACCTTTGATGCCGATCATACGGTCGCTCCAGTCAATCTCGTCCATAAGGGTGCGACGTACTGGAGCGTTGACATGCTCGACAAGGTATCTATGCGTCCTGAAGAAAGCTTCCATCCTGCCTGAATTGTTATCTTTTACTCTCTAAAGTGGTGCAAAGGTAACACTTTTCTCGCAAATTGCAAAGTCTAAGTTGCAAAAACTCAAAAAAAAATGGTAATTTTGCACCAAAATTGAATAAAATGGTAACATTATACGTGTTTAATCCAGAACACGATCTGGCATTGGCTTCAAACCTTAGTAATTTTACGGCTCCTCATGCGGGACGTAGACTGAGAAGCGACCTGGGCTATCTGCCTGCCATCTGGGCCGGTGAGAACGATTATATCCTGGTGGATCATGTCGATATGGCCCGGAAGGCGTATGCACGTCTGAGAGCCAGGATTGGAGGAGGACCGCGCCAGTTTGTCGACAAAAACCAACTGTCTCATCTCGCGATTGATGAGGTGAGCCCCTGGGGCTGGGACCCGGCGATCCGCAGCTTCCTGCTTCGCCATGGTGTCGGGGCAGTGCCCTCGGACCCGGCTATCCGACAGATACGTGACTTGTCGCACAGGGAGCATGCTGCTGCCGTGCTGGCGCAACTCCAGTGTGAGGGGATGGTGGGACAGTCTGTAAAGGCAGATGGTCTGGATACCGTCGTGGAAAAGCTCAACGCGTGGGGACGTGTGGTCGTGAAGGCTCCTTGGAGCAGCAGCGGTCGGGGCATCCGTTTTATCGAAGGAACACTGAACGACTATCATAGTGGTTGGATCCGGAATGTCATCCAGCGTCAGGGAAGTGTCATGGTCGAACCCTATTATAATAAGGTGAAGGATTTTGGTATGGAGTTCAGCATCGACGAGCAGGGTGGTGTGCACTATCTGGGACTCTCTCTCTTCCATACGAGAAACGGGGCTTATACGGGAAATCTGATTGCTACGGAAGAGGAGAAAATAGATATACTAAGTCGTTATATACCAGTCGATTTGATTGCAAACGCTAAAGAGAAGATTATGGCGTCGTTCGGTCCCATGTGTCAGAAGAGGTACCGGGGACCTTTCGGGGTGGATATGATGATTGTGGCACGCCCGGATGGCGATGGGTTCCTGTTGCATCCGTGTGTGGAGATCAATCTGCGTCGGACGATGGGACATGTGGCACTGGCCATTCCTCCATTCGCTGACTGTTATGCCCGTGTGATGCAGATCGCATTGACAGACAAGTACCGGATAAGGGTTCGCAAGACTTAGGATAATCTCCCTTACAGTAAAACAACTTGTTTTACTTTCAAAGAAACCATCTCCACGATCATAAGAGATAGGCTCCATGAAGGTAAAACAAGTTGTTTTACTTTTAAAGATGACGTCCCTTCTATCGTAAGAGACGTACTTCGGAGTTGAGACCGCTGGGTACCGACTCCCACGAATCATAGGTGGTACGATTGTAGTTGATATCGACCACGTTGATCTCCTCCATCTTTCGCCATCTGATGCCCCGGCGGTCGTAGTCGGCGATACGGTTGGCAGGGAGGTTGGTCACCTCGATGCGGATCACATTGTCACCGGTCTTCAGGGTGTTCTTGCAATCAAGGACAAAGGGTACCGACCAGGCGCAGCCGATGAACTGGCCGTTGATATAGACACGGGCCGACTCGCGCACGTCGCCGAGGTCGATCGTCCAGTGTGCCTTCGCTTCGTTCTTTGACAGTCGGAGGTGGGTGGTATATACGCCTGTGCCCATGGTTACCTTGGCGCTGTCGTCGTCAAGCGTCTCCCAGGTCTGTGGCTTAGCGAGCGTGAAGGTCTTGTTCACCTTGGGTGCTTCTTCTGTAAACGACAAGGTCCAAGGACCAGGAAGCGTCTTGGTCTCTATGTGACATGCTTTATCCTCCGTTTTCCTCCTGCTATTATCCTGGGCCAGTGGCTCGTTATACGTCTGTAGGATCATCGACTCACCACTGCGCAGATGGATGGCGATGCCGTCGGTGCCGAAGGAGGCCGGTGTGATGTCGCCATTCAGCGGATTGAACCATACGGCGTCCTTGAAGTCGACAGCCAGCGGCTCGACGGTCTGGATGTCGTTGGGGGTGAGGTTGGCGATGAAGTAATGGTAGCCCGTATCATTGCGGCGACGGATGGTCTTGAGTCCGCATACTGTCCTGATGGCCTCGGACAGGGCAGCCGTCTGCAGGTCGGCGGCTCTGGTACCGTCGATCACATGTGCCCCCTGCGCCTTCAGTCGGGCGATGTGCTGTCTGACGTTCTCTGGCATCATCCGGCACTCCGGAATCACAAGTCCTTTGTATCTTGTGCCGGCCGCCGTCTCCAGCATACCGTCCTTATACGTTGTGGTGAGCAGCAGGCGGTCGGAGATATAGTCACAGTCGAAGCCGGCGCGGTCGATGTCGAGGATGGACTGGATAAACTCCGGTGCCAGCTTTCCCATCTGATGGATGGAGAACTGCATCAGCAGCTTGTCGGTCTGCTTCTGCCACATGTCGCGCACCGGGAGGTAGACGAGGAAGTCGTTGTCGGGCTCGCCCCACTGCAAGAAGCTCTGACAGCGTTCCACATATTGCATGAAGTAGGGCGCGTCGCGCCAGATGCTGTTCGTGGGCGACATGTCGATAGAGGCATAGAACTTCCACCCTGGCCATGCGTCCTCCTTCGGAGAATAGCAGGTGCCATGGAAGAACATATGGTTGACGCCGGCGCAGAACATCAGGTCGATGTCGGGCTTCAGTTGTGAGAGTGAGGTGCGGAAGTGCTCTGTCAGCCATGTGAAGGTCTCGCTCGACGTAAAGGGCTTACCACAGATATGTGCGGCCGACGGAGCGTATTTCAGCATGGAGAAGTCGGAGTCGTTCTTACGGGTCTTGCCGGGATCCTGGCGCAGACCCTTGATGCCGAATTCCGAGAGACCGAACCCTTCGATCTCGGGTATGTCCACGGCAGCGTAGCAGTCGATGAGGTTGGCTGGCGACCCATGTGCCTGGTTGCGGGTGATGGCACCGTGCTTGTGAGCCCAGCTCGTCCATTGCTGTGTGAAGTTCTCCAGAAGCAGGTCGCCGAGCGTCTCACGGTAGTCGGACACGATCTTCTCGTCTCCTCTCTGCAGGAAAGGCAGATAGTCTTCCAGTTTATAGCCGCGCCGTTTCTCGAATTCCTCGAGGAGCATAGGAGTCCATGTGCCCTCGCTCACCTCATAGGAGTCGTTGAAGAAGGTGTGGGGGTAGGGCGTGTGTGTACGCTCGAAGGCTGCCTCGATATAACGGAGATAATTGGCCACGGCCTGACGGTCGAAATGGTCGATGACATAGCCCTCGCCACCAGGGGCGGCACGCTTCACCTTCATCACACCATAGCGCACATAGAGAGCCGTGACCTGCCAACGGGCTGTCGCCATCTCCTTCAGTTGTAGTTTCAAGGATTTCTTCAGTAACTTGTTGGTTGCCTGCTTGATGCGTTCCTTCAGCAGGTCTGCCGGTGACCATGACAGTTGTCCGTTGGTCATAAACCGGGTGACATCGTATGGTCGGCCACGCCAGTAAGCCATCACCTTACTGAGTCGACAGTATCCTGCCTCTTGCGCCGGCGCCGAGAGGTCGAGCGACTGTACGGAGCCACCGGTGAAGGTCTTGTTCACAAACACCGCCTTACATGCTGATTCCTCCAGCGGTACCCACGGACCGCCGAAGGGCCAGCCCGTGCCTGTCGCCATGTCTATTTCCATTCCCATCTGCTGACCGTTCTTCTGAACCTCGCGTAGCATCTCCATCCATTGGTCGGAGAGATAGGGGATGTTCCTGTTTTGGTTACCCTGTACCCCGTAGATAGGTGTGATCTCCAACGCCCCGATACCGTGGTTGGCATATTCCTGTATCGACCAGCGCAGGTTCTCCTTGTCGACGGCAGAACCGAGCCACCACCAACGACTACCGGCCTTGGCTTCTTGTCTTGCCTCGGGCCATTGCTGTGCCATGACGGGGGAGACGACGGATAAGAGTGCAGTGATGAGAATATTCCTGATCATCGTTTTAGTCTTTTAGTCTGTAGTAGTCTTTTTGAAAAGAGAGAATGAGCCACTGCCCATTCTCTCCTGTCAGATTTATGATTGATGTGTTACTCGATCACGATAAGGGCGTCGTCTTCCATGACGCTCTCACCGATCTTGACACATACGGCCGTTACCTTTCCGTTCTTCTCGGCAGTCAGGTTGTTAGCCATCTTCATGGCCTCCAGCACGACAACGGTGTCGCCGGCCTTCACCTCGTCGCCTTCGGCTACCAGGATGTCGGTGATCACACCGGGCAGGGGAGCCTTTACGGCGTTGGCCTTGTTGACGGCAGCCTTGTTGGCTGTCGGAGCATCGCTGGAAGAGGCTGCTGGAGCGGCGGCCTTCACGACGGGCTTCTTCTTCTCCGGCTCCGGCTGCTTTTCCATCTCTACCGTGTACTCTTCTCCGTTGACGGTCAGGGTGGCGATATTGTCATTGATGTCGCCAACAACTACCTCATACTTATTACCGTTGATGGTATACTTATATTCTTTCATACGTTTCAGGGATGTTGAGTAAATGTTTGCGCATAGCCGTTCCACTGGGTGGGACGCGCATTGATTGTGATGATGCCAGTCTCCACGTCATGGACATTGTTGCCCAGGTGCTCATGGAGAGCCATGGCAATCGCTGCATATACTTCGTTGTTCATCTATAAATGTCAATTATAAACAATAAACTAATTACATGGGGATGTTACCGTGCTTCTTGGCGGGCAGGGCATCACGCTTGGTTGCGAGCTGTGCCAGACCGCGGCAGATGCGGAAGCGGGTGTTACGCGGCTCGATCACGTCGTCGATATAGCCGTACTTGGCGGCCTGATACGGGTTGGCGAAGAGCTCGTTGTACTCGTCCTCCTTCTCGGCAATGAAAGCCTTCACGTCCTCACCGGCCTCTTTCTTGGCCTTGGCCTCCTTGGCATAGAGTACGGCGGCAGCACCAGAGGCACCCATCACGGCGATCTCAGCAGAAGGCCATGCGTAGTTCAGGTCGGTGTGAAGCTGCTTGGAACCCATCACGATGTGGGAACCACCATATGACTTACGCAGGGTAACGGTGATCTTGGGTACGGTAGCCTCTCCGTAAGCGTAAAGCAGCTGTGCTCCGTGCAGGATGACGGCATTGTACTCCTGACCAGTGCCCGGCAGAAAGCCCGGTACGTCGACCAGTGAGACGATAGGAATATTGAAGGCGTCGCAGAAACGTACGAAGCGTGCACCCTTACGAGAGGCGTTCACGTCGAGCACACCAGCGTAGCAGTTAGGCTGGTTGGCT
>Ga0265299_10000489_pt1 | contig 49368 bp, 49 predicted proteins | sample AusTroGonzalo_MG_4_FD_193485 | JGI IMG/M metagenome (GOLD analysis project Ga0265299, IMG submission 193485) | Bovine rumen microbial communities from tropical cattle in Woodstock, Queensland, Australia - Gonzalo_02 | ecosystem: Host-associated > Mammals > Digestive system > Stomach > Rumen ...
CCTGAAAATATCTGCAATGAAGCCCACTGAGCCTGGATACAGGGAACTTCTGGAAGAGCTGTTCCAATGCAAGCTTGATGACAGTGTGGCCATTGTCTCCCCTTTCTACTGCGACTGCGGAAAGAGAATTAAATTTGGCAAGAACATTACCATCAACAAGGGTGCCACAATCCTCCCTCCCGGCATTGTCGAAATTGAAGATAACGTACTGATCGGGCCCAACGTCCAGATTGTCACCGTGGATCATGACCTGAACGACAGGCACAATCTCTACCACTTTGGCAAGGTCACCATCAAGAACAACGCATGGCTTGGCATAGGCGTGACAATCTGTCCTGGTGTGACTATAGGGAAAAACAGTGTTGTTGCCGCAGGGTCCGTCGTAACCGACGATGTTCCCGACAACACAATGGTTGGCGGTGTCCCCGCGAAGATAATCAAAAAGCTATGACTATTTACCGTCAGGGAAACTTGTAAAGAATTTGCGCTCCACCTCAGGAAGTCCGTACTTGGCCTTGGCATCTTCAATTGCCTTCACCATGAAGACTATGTTACGGGCCAGGTTTCGCATGACCTGAAGCCCCTCAAGGTCCTTTTTCACATCCTCTGCAGTAAAACCGTGTACCTGGTTCCAGTATGTTGATGATGCAACAGGCATGCCGGAAATGGTGAAATACTTGTTCAGAACATCGAAGCTGGCTGTGTTTCCACCACGTCTGCAGCTTACAACTGCGGCCCCTACTTTCATGTGTTTTGAGAACGGTGCGCTCTGGAAAAGCCTGTCCATGAATGAAAGGATTGTTCCGTTGGGAGAACCGTAGTAGACGGGGCTTCCTACAACAAGTGCGTCTGCTTCCTTGAATATGGCGGAAACCTCGTTAACCTGGTCATCAAATACACAACGGCCAAGCTCGCGGCACTTTCTGCATGCAATGCAGCCGCGGATATTCTTGTTTCCAACATGTACAAGTTCGGTTTCAAAGCCTTCGTCTTTGAAGACCTTGATCATTTCCTCAAGTGCTGCAGCCGTACATCCGTTCTGATGAGGGCTTCCATTCAACAATAATACCTTTGACATAATCAGTGCCTCGCTCCAACAACGTAGAAGTATGTTCGGCCGTATTTAGGTGTCTTAGCCGGATCATTAAGCTTCATATTTTCCAACTTATAGTCGCCAAGATCAGGAGTCAATATTCCAGACTTGGCCTTCATGCCATATTCAGCTATTTGTCCTGAAGAAGTCTCGGAAACAACATATACTTTCGGATTAAAGACATCGTATAAATTGGGATTTCTGACATAAGCATTCACTATGGTCGGCTCACCGGCCTGGTGGTATATCTCTTTGTCATAGACAATGAAATCCACAGTGTAACGTGACAGATCATCGTCTGATGAAAGATATCTGATTGAGACAGTTGAGTCCTTCAACCTTATTAAATCCGATGTGGATTTGTGGATTACCCCAACAGGCCATTTTGCACCTTTCTCAAGTCTGGGAATGACTACACTGTCATATGTTATCAGGTTGCCAAGTTGGTCCTTCCAGTCGATTTCAAACCTGACATTTTCAAGGGTTCTTCCTGTCTTGTTATTCACATAACACATGAACTGATAGGATATGATATAGTCGTCATTATCCCTTACCGGACCTTTGAAAACAGATGTGTATGTGAACTTTTCCGTTTCAGGTTTGGGGTCGTAAGGATACGGTTCGATGTTGATGATACATGAACTCAAGACAACGAGTGTCAGTAAAACCAAAGAGACTATTTTAATAATCTTTCTCATAATCAAGCTTTGAATTTCCTTATTGGAACGTACTTTCTTACCTGGCAGATATAGTCAGCATATCTGGGGTATTTCTTTGACGATATTGCTTCACCAAGGGAAGAGCTGCCCATGAATAAAAGGATCAGAAGAAGCGGACCTGTAATTGTCCAGTGGAGTTTTGTTCCCATGGCAAAGAAGTAGAGACTGAGCCAGATGCCCTGCTCTCCAAGATAATTGGGATGACGCATCCTTCCCCAAGGTCCTGAAACATTGAAACCAAGGCAGTAGGGATAAGGAAGCTCTTCGAGTTTGCCGCCTTCTCCAAGAAGTTGAGCCTTTCTCTGGTGGTAGTTCCACTGGTATTCGTCTGCCACTGTTTCAAGAGTCAGAAACAGAACTGCAGCTATCAAACCAGCAATCTGTACGGCCGAGGCGGCCGCTTCTGAGCTCATCGCCGCCCAGGCGGGAAGGCAGATGGCAAGGACAAGGGCGTTCTGGTAGATGGAAATGAAAAACAGGTTGAACAAGACCCAGGCAAAGTTGCTTCTGAAAAGCGGTGATGCATGGACTATGGACCAGCGGTAGTCTTCCCTGCCCTCCCAGAATCTGATGCTGTAGGCACCCTTTCTGGCAAAATTGATTGTCAGTCGGATACCCCAGGCTGTAACTACGAGTGCGTAAATGACAAGGGAGCTTTTCATGCCGCTCTTTGAGGCGATTACCCAGGCATATGCTATGGGAAGGATGCTCCACAGTTTGTCCATCTGTGAGTAATTGCCCGTCAGCTGGCCCACAACAAAGCAGTATAGAGCACTGCATGAGCAGATTATTACCAGAGTGCGGAGCGCTTCATTCTGAACAGGTGTCATTGACATGTCACCGGTTAAAAAAGCCATGACAATAGCGGCAATTATTATCATGGCTGTGATTACTGTGCCAAAGTATTTCGTCATTATTTCTATTATCAGCTGTGAACTGCGTCAGGTGAACCCTTGCCTATTCTTCCAAGTGCAACAAGGCCCATGCATACCGGATAAAGCGGAACAACACAGGGAACAAGATACAAGGGATAAACCGGGAAGATCTTGTACAGTGCCTCGATGATGGTGTTCCCTTCCATTCCGAATGTAAACAGGTAGTTTACGGGAAGTCCTGTGATCTTACGCAGCAACAGGTTGACCAGGAACATTGTGAAATAGAGAACAAGAAGAATTCCGATGCTCTTGGGAATCTCTTTGAATCCAGGGCGGTAGAATCCGCATGAAACCAGAAGAATGCTCTGGATGATCAGAACATGGTGTGTTCCCCAGTATCCGTAACCTTTGATGGATGAAAGAGCAACATTCACGAAGTGCGGATCGGGTGAAAGCATTGCCAGTATTGAACCGAGAATTCCGAAGCAGAAACAGAAGTTCAGGAAACCGGGCTTTCTGCTCTTTATGGCAAACGGAATCATAAATGTATTCAGGTTGCAGAGATGGAACGGGAACTCTGTAGCAAGGATGAATTCAAATGTAGGATCCATTGAAAGAATAATCTTGTAAACAATCCAGTAAATGCAGTTGAAAATTCCGATTCCCATCATGACTTTTGCCTTATCATCAACTGTTTTGTTCTTGAGGACAAGGGAAAGTGCAACAACTACTACTGCATCAAATGCGAATAATAATAACCACAATGTAGAGAAAACGCTGATTAACATGCTGGTATTATAACAAATTTCAATGATAAGATACAAACCATGACAGTACTTGGAGATATACTTTGGCTTGTTTTTGGCGGTTTTCTGAGCGGACTCGGCTGGATTATTTCAGGAATCGTATGGTGTGTGACTATCATCGGCATTCCTATCGGCCTCCAGTGTTTCAAATTGGCAAGCCTTTCATTTCTTCCGTTCGGACGCAAAGTAAGGTATGAAGGCCAGGCTGTTTCTTTCATAGTCAATGTTCTGTGGTTCATTGTCAGCGGCTTCATTCTTGCATTAGGAAACTTCATTCTGGGATGCATCCTGACTATAACCATCATTGGAATACCCTTTGGGAAGCAGTTCTTCAAGATTGCCAAGCTGGCAATGGCACCATTCGGGGCCGTAATAGAATCGTAAATGTCAAAAATAGGAAGTAAAGGCTAAATAACGGCCTTACTTCCTACTTTTTTTGAAAATTTATAGGAAGTAACATCCAAAAAAAGGCCCCTACTTCCTATATTTCAGTTTTATCAAAAGAAAACCCCGCCGGATTGATCAATTCACAAATCTGACGGGGTTAAATGTTATCTGAACCAAACAATTATTTAGTTTTTGCAAGGGCTGCAGCCTGCTGTCCGGCAATACGGCCGAAGACTACAAAGTCTGCAACTGCGTTTCCACCAAGACGGTTGTTTCCGTGGACACCGCCGGTGACCTCACCTGCTGCGAACAGACCGGAGATTACGTTACCGTTGGTGTTGATGACCTGGGTCTTCTCGTTGATCTTTACACCACCCATTGTGTGGTGGATACCGGGTGTTACGCGGATGGCATAGTAAGGAGCCTGATCAAGCGGTTTTGCAAAACTTGTACGTCCGAAGTCCGGGTCGTTCTTGGCTTCAACATAGCCGTTCCATGTCTTCATTGTCTTCTCAAATTCAGCTGCCGGAACGCCCATTGCTGCTGCAAGTTCGGCGTAGGAATTACCGGTTACTGTCAGACCCTTCTTGATGTAGCCCTGGATGACGGTTGAGGCATCTGCCATCTTGCCGTCAACAATGAGCCATGCAATTGAACCGGGCTGGGCAAATTCGGCTGCTGAGACCTTGTCTCTGGTTGAAACTTCATCGTAGAACCTGTCACCGTTCTGGTTGATAAGGATGGCACCATCGCCGCGCAGGCCCTCTGTGATGAGGGATGCTGTTGCAGCTTCGACTGTAGGATGGAGCTGGATCTGATCAATATCAACAAGAGCAGCACCAACCTCTTCAGCAAGGATGAGGCCCTGGCCCTGGATGCCGGGTGCGTTTGTTGAGAGGAAGCCGTAAAGGTCAGGTCTGTACTTGGCAATGAGGTCCATATTGGAGCCGTAACCACCTGTTGCAAGAACAACAGCCTTGGCATTGATTGTAATCTTGCTTCCGTTGGGAGTCTCTGCAATAACACCGCAGACGTTACCCTTCTTGTCTGTGATAAGCTCAACAGCAGTGTGTTCAAGAAGAAGTTCAATACCTCTTGATTCGAGGTTCTTCTTAAGAACGGGAACAATGAAGGTTCCTACTGAAAGAACCTTGTTGTTCTCATCAACCGGTCTGTGGATTCTCTTGACAGATGCACCACCGAAGCTTGAAACGCTGGGCATTCCGCCGCCGATTGAATCAAGCCACTCAATTGCGTCGTTACTGTCTTCAGCAAGAGTCTTGACCAGGATGGGGTTGTTGATTCCGCCGCCACCGATCATGGTATCGAGTCTGAACAGTTCTGTTGAATCGAAGTAGCCCTGAGGATTGGCCTTGTAGGCTTCCCACTGCTTTGTGACTGTGGCAAGGAGGCTCTGGATTTCAGCATTGTCCTTGTATTTAGGATCTGCGGCAGACTTGAGCATCTTCTCTACACCTGCAGCCTCACCGAATGCATTGAGCTGCTGGTAAGGAGTTTCTGCAGCGTTGATTCCGCCTGTTGAACGGATTGAGTTACCACCGACCATTGTTGTGCTTTCAATGACAATTACGTTGCAGCCGGCATCCTTTGCCTCGATGGCTGCTGTCATACCGGCACCACCGGCACCTATGACAACAACGTCTGTTGTGTATGTCTTGTCTTCACGTGCGGCAACCTTTGAAGCTACTGCCTTGTTCTGAATCTCTTTGCTGTCAAGACCGGCATTGTCGAATGCGTTGATTATTGCGTTCTTGATTGCGTTGGATGTGATTGTTGCACCAGAAACTACATCTACGTTGATACTCTGCTCGGCAATAATTTCGGCCGGAAGCTGTTCAAGGGCAACTGTTCCGATTCCCTGGGTTTCAGAGTGTGAAATAACCTTGATTCTGTAAATGTGGTTGTCAGTAGCCGTAACCTCAAGTTCCACAGGACCGTTCAGACCCTTGGCAGAGCCCTTGACAGTTACTGCTTCTGCGGGTATTTCACCAGCTGTTCCTACACTGTTCTTTTTGTTCTTGAGAATATTGTCTGCACCGAAGCAGAGAATAATGACGAGAACACAGACAGCTATTGCACCTGCAATACCGATTACTCTTTTCTTCATAATCCCAACCTTTGGTTAAAAAACCTTGTTTGTAAAATGGACATTAGAAGCATAATATATATGTCATGAAAAAGAAAGCCGATATCATCCTCATTGCCAGCCTTCTTATCCTTGCCGCCGCTGTTTTTCTTGTTGTCAAACTTACACAGAAACCTGGCTCATGGGCGGTTGTGGCTGTAGAGGGTCAGGAAATACAGAGAATCAGGCTTTCAGAAGACGGAATCTATGAACTGAACGGCGGAACAAACACCCTTGAAATAAAGGACGGAAGGGCCCATATGATCAAGGCCGACTGTCCCGACAAGCTCTGCACCTATCAGGGTTTCATCGATTCAGACGGGCAGGCAATAATCTGTCTGCCCAACAGGCTGACAGTTGTGGTCAGCGGACCTGAAAACAAGTCCGCATCAAAAACAGATTTCACACTGTAACAGGATTTACTAGAATCCTACCGTATAACCGATTAACAGGAACCATCCGAACATTGTGAATATACTCATAATTGCAGACATAACAACAATTTCGTTGGCAAGATCCCCGTCTCCTCCCATTGCAACAGCTGTGTTGAATGAGTTTACGGCATTCGGTGCAACTGCGTAGATTGCAACGGCAATCAGGGAAGCTCCGCGTACACCGAGAAGAATGGTTAAAGGAAGCACAAATACCGGAACCAGAACAAGCTTTGCAAAGACGGCCCATGCAATCTTTGTCTTGTAGACAGGAACCTTGGAAAAGTTGAAGGAGGCTCCCAGTGCAATCATTGAAAGCGGCGTTGTAAGTGCACTGATCTTTGCAATGAAACCTGTCATGATCCACTGCGGAATGACAAGGCCGCTCAGGTTCAGTGCAATACCGATAAGGCTTCCAAGAACAAGTGGATTCTTCAGCATTCTTACGACCATCGGAGTCCCTGAACCCTTGTTTCCCGTGTAGCGTTCAAAGATATAGACAGAAAGAGCGTTGTTGATAGGAACAAGAAGGACTGTAATCAGAGAGACCATTCCTACGTTGTTTTCACCGCAGATACTCTTTGCAACAGACAGACCTACAAGGGTGTAGTTTGCCTTGTAGATACCCTGGATCATTACCGGAATCTGGTCATTCTGTTTGACAAAACGCGGAACAATCAGCCAGGAAACCAGGAAGGTGATGACTATGCTGCAGCCTACTATGACAAGGGGAAGCGGCTCGGCAATCTGCTTGATGTCGGCCTTGTAGATTGTCTCTGCACAGGTAAGCGACAAAAAGAATCTGAAACAGATCAGATTCAGCTGTTTTGTGGAATTCGCATCAAGAAAGCTTTTTCGTCTGAAAAAGTATCCCAGAAGCATGAAACCAAGCAGCGGGAACACAGCCTGGGCAGAAATAACAATTACATCCATACAGCTACAATACTACCTGAGGTGTTTTTTCAAAAGCAAGACGCGGGAAGGCATCTTCCTCAACATGGATGACTCCGCACTGTCTGAAACCACACTTTTCCAGAAGACTCTGCATCACGCAGTTATCCGGGTGGGTGTCTATTCTCAGATGGCCGCACATTGAATAGGCCCACATAAGGCAGAACGTCCCCACCCCCTTCACGCTTCCGTCTGTTGCTATGCGGTGCACAACACCATAGGGGCCGTTATCCAGCCACGCCCCTTTCTCTATGATGCGGTACGTAGGTTCAATATCTTCTCCAAAATTGTAGAAAAAGGTTCCCACAATCTTCCTGCCGTAAAGACAGACGTAACTGCAGCCTCTTTCAATGTCGTTTTCTATCAGTTCTTCAGGTGGCCAGTTTGTAGGGCCCCACTGGTCCGGGTTGCCGTTCATGGCCATGAAGTCACGGGCAAAGCCGTATATCTGCATAACCCTTTCAAGGTCCTGGACGGTTGTTTTTCTTATCTCAAATGCATTCAGGATCCTGATTCCGTTTTTTCTCAGAAGAGATGCAAAGATACCTGAACCCGGAATCAGAGTTCCCGAAAACTCCCCGTTATATATTTCACTTACCCCGCAGGAAGGACTGCGAGGCTGAAGAATTGCTGTTGTTGCACCATTTTCAAGGGCAATTGAAAGGGCCTTTTCGGCCCCGTCCCTGAAAGCCTTGTCCACATTCCTGCCGTCACGTGTTGTAACAACACCTTCCACAATCTCGGCCGGAACACGGGGACACGGCAAGCCTCCCAGAATCTCGGGGCATACACAGACAAAACCACTGCCACTCAGAATCTGAGCAACAGTGGTGTTGTAGTTGTTTTCTCCGTTGTACTTGCAGTTCTGTCCCATCAGACAGGCACTGACAACAACCTTTTCCGGTATATCAGTCTTTTGATGTTTTGGCATAGGAAAGTGCACGCACAGCGTTGTCAAACTTCTGGAACTTTCCGTTTTTCAGGTGAATGACTACCGATGTATTCTGATTTCCGGAAACCTGTACAATATACTCTGTAGCCTCAACCTTTGTTTTGAAGTACTTGATTACCTTGTCACTGCCCTGGCGCTTAACACCCCAACCCTTTCCTTCTACAAAAGACAGCTCGTGAATATCTTTGACTTCTTTCACTTCTTTGGTGTTTTTTGCCATTGCCTTTGTCTTTTCTTTAGTTGTTGCTTTAGCCTTTTCCGCCATACGAGATCTCCTTCCAGATGTGATTTGTTATGTCTTAATTATACACATAGAAAACGGGATATTGCATAAGAAAAGAATTATTTTTGAGTTATGCAGAACAGAAAATTCATCACAATGGGAGAAATCCTTCTCAGACTCACCCCTCCGAACTACGAGAAGATAAGGGTGGCAACATCATTTGACGTAACATACGGCGGAAGCGAAGCCAACATAGCCCTTGCGCTGGCAAGCCTTGGGGTTGACTCCACTTTCTTCTCAGTTGTTCCCGGCAATTCACTGGGAAAGAGCGCCATAAGGGCCCTCAGATCGGGCGATGTACACTGCAGTCCGGTAATCTTCTCCACTGAGGAACAGACTCCCACCCACCGCCTGGGTTCCTACTTTCTGGAAACCGGATTCGGTATAAGAGCAAGCAAGGTGGTCTATGACAGAAAGCACTCTGCACTCTCCGAGTTTGACTTCTCGGGCTACGACCTCAAGGGTCTTCTCCAAGGTTATGACTGGCTTCATCTTTCTGGTATAACACCCGCTCTTTCCCCTTCCTGTGCAAAACTTGTACTGGACATGCTCAAAGTTGCAAAGGAACTTGGGCTTACAGTTTCATTTGACGGAAACTTCCGTTCGGCGCTGTGGACCTGGGACCAGGCACGTGACTTCTGCACAAAGTGCCTTCCATACGTTGATATTCTGTTCGGTATTGAGCCCTACCACCTGTGGAAGGACGAGAAAGACCACTCAAAGGGAGACTGGAAGGACGGTATTCCACTTCAGCCGGAGTACGAGCAGCAGGACGAGGTTTTCCGTCACTTTGTAGAAAGGTATCCCAACCTTAAATGCATCGCCCGCCATGTGCGCTACGCACATTCGGGCTCTGAGAACAGCCTTAAGGCCTTCATGTGGTACGACGGCCATACCTTTGAGAGCAAGACTTTTAGGTTCACAATCCTTGACCGCGTCGGAGGCGGAGATGCGTTTGCTTCTGGCCTTATCTACGCAATGATCAAAGAGGACAAACCCATGGATGCGCTGAACTTTGCCGTTGCCTCATCGGTGATAAAGCATACAATCCACGGCGATGCCAACATTACGGATGATGAGAACGTAATCAGAAATCTGATGAATATGAACTACGATATCAAGCGCTGACTTCCTGCTTCTTGCCGCCCATTGCCAGAATCAGCAGTCCCAGATAGTTGAAAGCCATATGGGCGTAGAACAGTGACATGTACACACCCGCCGTATTGTAGAGGAAGATAATAAGCAGTATCTGTTTGACAACCATCAGGAGGGCTGCGCTTCTCATGCTCTGGCCCTTGTCCCACGATGCGAAGGGAACAAGGAGAGAGATACACATTACAACTATCTCATACCATGCAACCCTGACGCTGTAGACCATAAGAAGTGTCACCAGGGTTGAAGCAGCTGCCCAGTAGATTATACGGTTTACAGGTATCTTCTTACCCTTCATGCAGATAACAACCATGTAAATATAGCCTGCAACCATAATCACAGTGCTTATGTACCTGTTGAACATCAATGTAATATCCGACAGGGAGAAGACAAGAATCAGAGTTGTTACAGGGGTATAGGCCTTTTTTCTCTTTAAGTAAATACCGACAAGGGTCAGGCCTATGAGGAATCTTATTATCAGCTGGTACGTCAGGTTTCTGACTATCATCAGGAAGATTCCGTCAAAGATGACAAAGATAAGCAGGACACACACAAGAAGGTAATCAAGAGACCTGAACTTTGTCTTTCTGACCTTCGAGGCAATGAAAAGTGCCAGCCAGGTAAGAACCATTACCAGTATCACAGGCACAAAAATGATGGAAATGATTATGGTTCTCCAGTTGAACGGCAGGTTTTCATAGCCCTGGATCGAGCGGATCTGGTCCGTACTGAAACCCTCTTCGTCTGCCGGTATGTAGTACCAGTCATCACCAAGCGGTGCATTGGTTGTAAAGACCACCGAACTGCTTTTTTTCACCTCACTGAAGTTCAGATATTCATCCTGGCCAATCAGTCCAGTCGGATCTGTAGGCATGTAGATAACAATACAGCCGCAGCTGCCATCGGCCTCCAGAACTATTGAGAAGTTTCCATCCATCGGGAGACGGAACAGTGCCCTTTCGGGCGATATCGTCACATGCGGATGGAAATTGTCACTCAGATATGTGACAGTCTCCCCCTCTATAACGGCAATGACAGAACCATCAGATTCGTCCACTACTCTGTAGCGGTATTCCCCCTCTGGTTCAATCGGGTAGACACCTACCGTTGCATAGACATGATTGGTGGTATAGGAAACTTCCTCATCGGCACCCATTACCCACGAGAAGTAGACTTCCGGTCCATGCTCATGAATGAGGTTCACGAATACCGGTGTGTCCCAGTTCCACTGATCGTCATTCTTTGCTCCGGAAAGAACATTATATGCAAGACGGAGCAAACGGTTTATAAACTGGTCTGCCTCGTTCTTATTGTCTTCAGTAATCAGGCGGGGGTCATCCGCCATTTCAAAGAGGTTCCTGAGAATGTTGACAGGGTTTCTGTTCTTCATCATTGAGATCAGACGGTCCTGCATACACTGTTCATAAATCTCCGTTGTGGGGCAGATTTCCCCAAGGAAGCTGAGCATTGTGTGAAGCTCATTGTTCATCTCCACATTGTTCCAGTATGGTAAATCCGTGAACATTCTGTGAACAATGTCCGGGCCTGAATTCAGACGGACAAGATAGTCACTGTCTGTTTCCTGCAGAGGTGTGGTCAGAACTGTTCCGTAACGTTTGAAGCCCCAGACTGAAAGCGGGACCATGGGAACAACGTCATACTGCCCTACTATGTTGAAAATGTTCGCATACTCCCTCTCAGGGTTCTTTACAGTGTTGGGTGTTGCGAATGTGTAGGCAAAAATATCCTCTTCCCTGAAGAAGCCGCTGGAAGTCAGGTCTGCTGCGGCAATATTGGAAACGGCTGCTGCACGGCTGTATCCGCTTATCCAGACCTTGATACGGCCTGTGATGTTGCGCGTACCTATGTAGCCGAAGATTCTGTTCACAACCATGTGGGCTGCACTGTCAAAACCCTTGTGGCGGTTTCCGTTTCCTACGGTGAAGTTACTCAGCCATTCATCAGCGTAGCCTCCGCCGCACACACCTACGGCTATGAGGGTATACGGGTTACCCTCCTGGTCAGTCATGGCCTTGCGGCCGATGGCTGTGGCTACCGTGTACAAGGAAGGGTTTTTGTCGTAGTCATCACTTACAAAGTCGGAAAAGCCTGCAGACTCCAAGAAATCCAGAAGCTTCTCGTCCGGACTGGAAACAGTGTCGGATTCCGACTTGTATGGTCTGAAAGCAGACACGGCCATGCACATACTTGTGCCGGCCAGGTCATGGTCATAGATTCTTGCATCGTTGTCAAAGAGCGAATCGACAAAGAATTCCAGATTGAAATCAACGCTCTTGTGAAGCGACAGAACCTGAATGTTGGCCACAACATCCTGCGCAAATACGCAGGGGGATGCGGCCAACAATAAAATGAGTGTTAAAAATAATACTTTTAATGACTTACAGATACGGGAAGTAAATCGGGTCATTTACTTTGACGCCCAGAATCTTTGCAGTGTCAAATGCACCTGCCTGCTCGATTTCGATGTAGTGGTCATCGAATACTGAGAGCAGCATTCCGAGTGTTCCGTTGTTCAGGTTCATCCTGTTGTCATAGATAGGCATTGTGAACTCAAGTCCGTTTGCAAGTCTGATTGTGATATAGTCACCATCGTGGTAGCCAAGGGCTCTGAGCAGTCCTGATGTCATATTGACCTTGATTCTTCCGAACTGGATGGATTCAACATGATAAGGTGCGACTACGCTGGGCTGTGCAGGAGCAACGGGTGTTACAACCGGAGTTGCGGGGACATATTCTATTCCCTCAAACATGGAGTCACAGGATGTGAGTGCCAGAACGGCAAAAACGGCAATAAGGGTAATCAATACTTTTTTCATACAATTCTCCTCAACGGATACTATATCAGAAAGGCAAATACACTTCCAGTTTTTTCCCCTTTGTGTTATTATCTGTTGAAACTTGAATTATCTGAGGTGAGATATGTCAATTAAAGCAGGACAGATTGAAAAAGGAACAGCACTGCTTATCAAAGATCAGCCCTTCATCTGCATTGAAAGGGAATTTGTAAACCCCGGTAAGGGTTCTGCATTTGTAAGACTCAAGCTGAAGAGCCCCACAACAGGACAGGTTCTTTCCGAGACCATCAAGAGCCAGGACAGCGTTGAAGATATTAATGTTGAGATTCTTGACTACCAGTACACATACAACGACGGTGAGTTCTTCCACATGATGAACAACGAAACATATGAAGATGTTTCAGTTCCCATGGCAAACTTCGAAGGCTATGAGCTTCTGATGAAGGACGGCGAGTCATACCGCTGCACAACATGGAATGACGAGATTCTGGACATCCAGATTCCTTCCAAAGTTGTTTACACAGTTGCTGAGGCTGAAGAGGCCATCAAGGGAGACACAGTCCAGGGTGCAACAAAGTTCGTTACAACAGAGACAGGTCTCAGAGTCAGAGTTCCCATCTTCATCAAGCAGGGTGAAAAGATCCGCGTGAACACTGAAACAAAGGAATATCTGGAAAGAGTCAACGACTGACTTCAACCGGGTTGAAGAAATCGGCTGTCCCGCAAAGGACAGCCTTTTATTTGTCTTTTATGAGCATTTCCACAATTGAGCAGCTTGAAAGCAGAATCAGCCTCACAGAAGAAGAGAAAGCCTGGAAGGAAGGCCCTCTCAGCCTCCCCCTGCTCATAACTGACTACTACATGGACCTTATTGATGCTTCGGATGAAAATGACCCACTGAGGCGCCAGGTTGTTCCATCTTCAAGGGAGAACTCCGAGGCCGTTCTGGAGGATCCCGATCCTCTTGCAGAGCTTCCCAACAGCATTACAGAGCGCCTCATACACCGCTATGAAAGCCGTGCAGCCTTCCTTGCAACAGACATCTGCGCCCAGTACTGCCGCCACTGTTTCAGACGACGCTTCACAGGCAACATGCAGGGGCCGGCCACAAAAGAGGAAACTTCCCTTGCGGCAGAGTACCTTCGGAAAAACACGCAGATTACAGAGCTTCTTCTTACCGGTGGAGACCCGCTTACGCTTTCAGATTCTGCTTTATCAGAAATGGTGGGAATCCTCAGACAGGCAAGGCCCGATCTTGTTATCCGCATCTGCACACGGATGGTTGCGGTGCAGCCCTCTCGCATCACTGACAGTCTTATAAACGTTTTCAAGGCTTTCAAAACCGCCCCGTTCTACCTGATGGTTCAGTTCAACCACCCGAGGGAACTGACAGAAGAAGCTGTTTCAGCCTGTGCAAAGTTCATTGATGCGGGAATTCCGGCAATGAACCAGAGTGTTCTTCTGAGAGGTGTAAATGACAGCGTTCCTGTCCTGCAGGAGCTTTGCAACAAACTTGTATTTGCAAGAATCAAACCCTACTACCTTTTCCAGGGAGACCTGGTAAGCGGCACATCGTCCTTCCGTGTTCCGCTTGAAAAAGGTCTTGAAATTGAAAAAGAGCTGAGGCGCTGTCTCAGCGGTCTTGCCATGCCGGTCTATGCAGCCGACCTTCCCCAGGGTGGAGGAAAAGTTCCGCTCTGCGGTTCATACATTGAGGGTTTTGAAAACGGTATATGGACTTTCAGGACTTTGGAGGGTGAGAAAAGATCCTATCCAGATCCGCAATAAGGGCGGTATCTGTTTTTCCAAAGTTTTCAATTGTAACAACGGGACACTCGTACTTTGAGACAGAAGGGTCCGTAAAGGACTGGGTGTTGTCACGTCTTTCAAACTCATCTGCACTTATTCCACGGTAGGCTTCAGCCCTTCTCTGTCTCTCTTCACGAGGAGCATCAACATAGATTACAAAGTCACAGATTCTGTCAAAACCGCCTGTTTTGAGAAGCGCCCCGTTAATCACAAGGTCGTAAGGATATTCAAGAATCTGCTTTTTCAGCTCCGGGTAGATAAGGTTTTCAAGTTCTGCAAGTTTCCCGGGATTGTTGAAAACTATCGATGCAATTTCCGCCTTGTCCGTTGTCCCGAAGAGCTTCATAACCTCTGTACGCCTGTTGTTTCTTATCTTTTCCGCAACACGGTCAAGGTCCCAGACTTCCAGACCTCTGAGAGTCAGAAGGCGTCCGACGTAGTTCTTTCCGCTGCAGATTCTGCCGGCAAGGCCAATGAGCATCAGTGCATCTCTCCCCAGGTTCTGCCGCTTTCAATACTCACTCTGAGGGGAATGCTCAGCTTCACTGCACCAATCATGCATTCCTTTACAAGAGCAGAAACCTTCTCAAGCTCATCGGAAGGAACTTCCAGAATTACCTCATCATGAACCTGAAGGATGAGTTTTGACCTGAGGTCCTGCTTTGAAAGCTCCCTGTCTATTGCTATCATGGCAAGCTTCACAATCTCTGCTGCAGTACCCTGGATTACAGAGTTTACAGCCATTCTTTCTGCAGCCTGACGGACAACCTTGTTGGAACTGTTAATCTCGGGAATACTACGCACATGACCGCCCATTGTACTGACAAAACCGTCTTTGCGTGCATTCTCAAGGGTGTTTTCAATAAAGTCGGTTACGCCCTTGTAGCGCTCGAAGTAGGTTTTTATGAAGTTTTGGGCATCTGTTCTGGAAATACCGAGATCCCTTGCAAGACGGAAGGCGGACATGCCGTAAATAACGCCGAAGTTAATTGTCTTTGCAATTCTTCTCTGAGCCGGCGTTACAAAGTCCGGAAACTCGTTGAAGATCAGGGCTGCAGTCTGGCTGTGAACATCCAGGCCCTCATTGAAAGCCCTGCAAAGCTCCGGGTCCTGGGACAGATGGGCAAGAACTGCAAGCTCAATCTGGGCATAGTCTGCAGAAAGCAGAGTGCAGCCATCAGTTGCTACAAAGGCAGACCTGATGCGTCTTCCCTCTTCTGTTCTGATCGGTATGTTCTGCAGATTGGGATTCTTGCTGGAAAGCCTTCCTGTAGATGTTCCCGTCTGTAAGAACGATGTATGGATGCGTCCGTTTTCATCTGCAAGAAGAGGCAGAGTCAGAACGTAGGTGTTGAGAAGCTTACTCATAGCCCTGTACTGGAGGATAAGTCCGGGTACCGGGTCTTTTGTTGTTGCGGCAAGCTCTTCAAGAACCTCTGAGTCTGTTGAAAAACCTGAGTGTGTTTTCTTGCCTGTGGGCAGGTCACGTTCAACAAAGAGAACTTCCTGAAGCTGTTTCGGGGAATTCAGATTAAACGGATGACCGCAGTATTCATAGATCTCATGCTCAACGTCGTCGCACTTCTTCTTAAGCTCCTGCGCATATTCCGAAAGCACGGTTCTGTCTATCAGAATTCCCTTTTTCTCCATCCTTCTGAGGATGAGAAGCAGGGGCATTTCCATATCAAAGAAAAGAGAGTCAAGCTTGCGGCTTACAAGTTTTGGATAGAGAACTGAAGCCAGTTCTTCTACATTCTCTGCGCCGTACTTGGACAACAGACCGCTCAGTTCGTAGTGACCGGCGTTGCTGTCCAGCATCCAGGAAGCAATCATCACGTCAAACAGGCGCTTTCCCTCGGGCTTTTCCTTCATGTCGTAGCCGACAGCACAGTCTGAAGGAAGTTCTGCAGCAGGCTCCTGTACAGGCTTGATTGTTGTAAGTGCAGCCTTTTCCTTCAGAGCCTTCACGTCCGTTCCGGGTTTGAGCATTCTGGAAGCGGCAGAAACAAGACGGTCTGAACCAAGGCGTGCAAAGGCGGTTACCGCATTCTCCCAGCTTATGGAAGATACCTGGTAGTCCTTCATCTCTTCGCTGCTTACTTTGAAAAGATCATCTTTAAGCTTTATAAGGGTTCTGGAAAGCTCTACTCCGTCTTTTCCGTTTTCAAGCTTTGTCTTCAGAGAGCCCTTGATGCTGTCAATGTTTGCGTATGCGTTATCAAGACTTCCCCACTCGGTGAGAAGATTCACAGCTCCCTTCTCCCCGATTCCCGGAATTCCGGGAACGTTGTCAGAGCTGTCTCCAAGTATGGTAAGGTAGTCAACAATCTGTCCGGGCTCTACACCAAAAAGGTTCTTGACCCCTTCTTCTGTGCAGTAACCCCACTCATGCTCTCCCTTGCGGGGAGGTCTGAGGGCACTTGTTCCCGAATTGACCAGCTGCAGAAGGTCCTTGTCCCCTGTGACCATGACTGTGTGGACATCTTTGTCGGAGAAGTTGCTGGCAAGGGTTGCAATAATGTCATCAGCTTCCATGCCGACAATTGCAAAACTCTTTATACCGGCCTCTTCCAGAATCTCCTTGATAACGGGAATCTGGTCATGAAGATCCTGTGGAGTCTTGTCCCTGTTTGCCTTGTACTGGGGAAACATGTCATGTCTGAAGGTTTTGCCCTTGCTGTCCAGGGCTACTGCCAGGTAGTCCGGCTTGTACTGCCTTATCAGTGAAATAAGGGTATTGAAAAAACCGAAGACGGCACTTATGTTGTTGCCGTCTTTATCACGCAGAGGGTTTGACAGGAAAGCATAGTAGCTTCTGTATATCTGTCCGTATCCGTCAATTACAAATAGCGTCGGTTTCTGTTTTTCCATATCAGTTCCCGCCGGAGTTTCTGATCAGGTTCTGGATTCCGTCACTTACGGTACTTACCGTGTTGACTGTTGTTTTCTGGACTTCCTTGATTACCGGCTGAATATCACGGGCAACCTCACCGTTTTTCATGCTGACGCCAAGATAGCGGTCTGCGAGGTTGGGCATGAAAAAAAAGAACACAAAGAAAGAAATAATTGCCACAAGCAATCCGATCAGGAAACCTTTCATCTTCTACTCTCCTTATCAGAAAACTCTCATCTGAATACAGACTGCCAGCTTGCCGCTGTCGATATTCCCCTTCTTGAACGGGTTGAGTTCAGCAAGTTTGAAAAGCTCAAGGTTGAACTTTGTGGGGAATGTATATGCAAGGCCGACCCTCATTACAGGACCGACTATTGCATCCAGTGTAACTCTGTAGTTGAAGTATGAATGAACCCAGGCGTAGAAGATACTGGCCGGTCTTGGATCTTCATCATCACTTCCCCAGTACAAAGGTGTTGAACCGTCACTGTTGAAAATAAACATCATGTTGGGTCCGATTCCCAAGCCCACCCCAACGACATTTTTGATGTCTAATTCAGCACCTAAATCTGCAACTCCGTTGAAGTACAGAGCCTTGGGAGAGAGAACTGAGAATTCTCCGTTTACATCAAAACGGAAAAAGCTGAGCTTCAGTCTGGCTTCAGCACCCATGGCAATTCCATCTGTCTTGTTGGGGTCATATGGGATAATATCGTGAAGCTGACTGTCTTTGTGATAAACAAAGTCACTCTTACTCAGAGTCAGACCTACACTGAAATAACTTTTGGCACTATTGTTGGATTCCGCCCAAATGGCCGATACGGCCAGAAATGAGACAACAAGCAGAATCAGTATTCTTTTTTTCATTACGTTCAATCCTCCAGTTCCGCTCTGAGTTCCCTCTTCCACTCCTTTACGGTGGCATCTGACGGCATGCGCCAGTCGCCTCTGGGAGAAAGCGAAACAGAACCTACCTTGGGTCCGTCGGGAAGGCAGCTTCTCTTGAACTGCTGTGCAAAGAACCTTGAATAGAAGGTACCAAGCCACTTTGCAATCACCTGGTCGGAATACCTGTCCTCAAAGACATACTTTGCAAGACGGTAAACCTTGGAAGGTGAACATCCCCATCGAAGTGTATGGTAAATAAAGAAGTCGTGCAACTCATAAGGACCTACAAGGTCCTCGGTTTCCTGTTTTCCGGGCACAAGTTCGGGACTTATGGGAGTATCAATGATGGACATGAGAATATCCTTCAATGCATCATTGTCCGAACACTCGGCCTCATGCTCCACAAGAGCACGTACCAGGGTCTTGGGAACACCTGCGTTCACCCCGTAGTTGGACATGTGGTCTCCGTTGTAGGTTGCCCATCCCAGGGCAAGCTCGGAGAGGTCTCCCGTTCCTATGACTATTGCATTCATCTTGTTGGCAAGGTCCATCAGAACCTGGGTACGCTCCCTTGCCTGTGAGTTTTCATAGGTGATGTCGAAGGTATCTGGGTCCTGCCCTATATCCTCAAAGTGCTTCAGAACAGATTCCTTTATGTCCACCGTCATTAGGCTGGCACCCAGCTCCCTTACAAGGTCCACTGCGTTGTTCTTTGTCCTGGCCGATGTTCCGAAACACGGCATTGTAACGCAGATGATGTCATTTCTGCTGAGTCCCATCCTGTCAAAGGCCCTTACGGTAACAAGGAGGGCCAAGGTTGAATCAAGACCGCCGGAAATACCTATTACCGCTGCCCTGGACCTTATATGGCTCATCCTGCTTACAAGGCCAAGAGTCTGAAGTCTCAGGACCTCTTCCGCCCTGATCTTTCTCTCACGGATATTTGCCGGAACAAAGGGAAGGTTTTCATAAGGCCTTGTGAGCATGGTTTCACCCATCTCAATGTCAAAGCCTATGTATCTGTACTCCTTGTCGTTTGTTGTGACAAAGGTGTTCTTCATCTTTCTTTCATGTGCAAGACGCTGGACATCAAGTTCGGTAACAAGAAGCTTGTCTTCACACATGCTGTGATGTGCTATGCACTGGCCGTCTTCACAGATGATGTCGTTTCCTGTAAAGACCAGGTCCGTTGTGCTTTCTCCAAGACCTGCATCGGCGTAGATGTAACCGCATACAAGGCGGGCACTCTGGCCTTCTACAAGACGCTGTCTGTACTCAGACTTTCCCGCATACTCGTCAGAGGCTGAGATGTTGGCTATTACTGTTGCTCCGTTGATTGTATGGTCAACGCTGGGAGGATTGGGAACCCACAGGTCCTCACAAACCTCACAGGCCAGACGGAAATCCGGAAGCTGGTTGCATGTGAATATCAGTTTCTTTCCCATGGGAACCTGGTAGTCACCGAAGTCCACCATCTCCTCATGAGGGAGTGCCGGAGTGAACCAGCGGGTTTCATAGAACTCCTGATAGTTGGGAATATTGATCTTGGGAACCACTCCCAGAATCTTTCCGTTGGAGGCAACTATGGCGCAGTTGTGGATCTTGCCCCTGAATTCAATTGGGGCTCCGAAAACAACAACCATGTTTCTGGGAACCTCTGATGCAATTCTCAGTGTCCATTCCCTGGCACTGTCAAGCAGTACCTGCTGCAGGAACAGATCGCCGCAGGTGTAGGCGGTGACGCAGAGTTCGGGCATGACCAGAAGGTGTACACCCTCTTCCATTGCACTGGCAATCAGAGCCAGAATCTTGGTGCTGTTGTACTCACAGTCCGCAACCTTTACCTGGGGTGTGGCTGCTGCAACCTTGATAAAACCGTGTCTCATGCTATTAATAATATTACAATTTATTGCAAACAGAATAGTATGAAGTGATAATAATACGTGTAATTCATATAAACCACATCAAGGAGCAGTTCATGAAAAAACTACCCGCTTTATTTGTTGTTGCCACAGTTCTTATGCTGCTGGTCTCTTGTGCATCAATGTCTTCCGAGCCTACTCTCACAGGAATCTGGAAGATGGAAGACGAGGAAAACACTTACATTGTGTCTTTCACAGATGACGGACTGGCTGCCCTTGAGGCCTATTACAAGGGTGATGGAGAAAAGGAACTTATCGATATCTACTTTGGAGAGTACACCTTTGATGAAACAGAGGTTGACACCCCGTGGGCCCTTCTGGACTACTCTTTTGATGGATCAAAGCTGATCCTTGACGGTGATGTGTACAAGCGTACATCACGCACTGCAAAGAACAACACAAGCCCTGAGAAGATAAAGGGCCTCTGGGAGCACGTAAGCTATGGACAATGCATAGGAATCTCAAGCGACTACTACATGATTTCAAACATCGCCCACAGTGCTACAGAGCTTGATTTTGATGATTTTGACTACGCCATAATCAACGACAAGCTGTACGTTGAAGATTTTGGCTATGATTTCAACGACTACGAGTACTTTTCGGTATTCACAAGAAAATCTTCCACCGGAAAGGACACAACCAGCAAGGCTGCCCTAGTCAAAGGCCTTTCTGCTGACGGCGGCATAGCAATTCTCACAACTGTAGGAAGAGAAGACGGCGAAAGACAGAAATACACATTCAAGTCAAACGGCAAGTACTCCATTGAATACTACAGCCTTGAGGGCAGCTCATGGGAGATGTATGACATTTCAAAGGGCACCTGGGAGTTTGACCTGGACGAGCATATGGTATATCTTTCCGATGATGCCGATTTGGATTATGCAATCATAGACTCCTACGTCTTTATGTTTACTTGATTGGTATCAGGAGTAAAAAAATGGCAAAAAGTGGTATTTTATCAGCTAACCCCATAGTCAGAAAGCTTCAGAACGTTAAGGAACATGACGATCAGAACTGCTGCACCTACGCCGGTATCAGCAGAAAGCTTATCATCTTCACTGCAATGGTTGTTGCAGGCGTTCTTATGAACCTGCTTCTCAAATTCACAGGATCAACTGTTACCATCGAAGGAATTACCGTAACAAAGGGTCAGATGGCATTCCTTGCATTGGCCGGAGTCATTATGCTGATCTGCCCCTTCATCTCAATCTTCTTTGTTGGCGCAATTCCTGTAACAGGAAGCCTGTTCTGCATGGCTACCGGCTATGTGCTTTCATGGGCCGGCGGAACATTCGGCGGCGAATATGCAGCAACTATCAGACTGGCACTTATTCTTACGGCAGCCATTGTTCTCACAATGTCCTACCTTTACAGAAGCGGAATTGTCAGAAACGGAAACAAGGTCAGAACAGTTGTCTTCACACTGGTTTTCTCAATGGTGATTGGTGGTATTCTGGTTTTCATCGGAGCCCTTATTCCCGCAACAAGAAACTTTGTTGGTCAGCTTATGACAAATCCCCTTCTCAACATCGGAATCAGCGCAGTTTACGTAGTAATCGGTGCTCTTTTCCTGATTGTGGACTTTGAGACAATTGACCGTGTTGTTGCAGATGAACTGCCCAAAAAGTACGAGTGGCTTGCAGCCTACAGCCTTGCATTCAGCATTATCTGGCTGTACCTCAAGGTCCTTGAAATGCTTCTCAGACTGAGGGGAAGTTCAGACAAAGACTGATTGGGCAAGATTCTCCAGTATCGGAGCAAGAATCAGGGCGGGCAGATAGTTGGCCGCCCTGAATTTTTTTATGTCCAGAAGACCAAGCCCTATCATCAGAAGGAGAATTCCGCCGGCAGCACTCATTGCATTGATTCCAACTTCTCCCAGGGCAGGTTCAATCCAGGTTCCTGTAAGAACAAAGAAGCCCTGATATACCAGGATGAAGAGGAAGGAGAACAGTACTCCCACCCCGTAGATAGATGCAAAGACAACTGCCATGCAGCCGTCCATGACGGATTTTATAAGAAGGGTATTCAAATCCCCTGTTGTACCTGCCTGAATTGAACCGACAACGCTCATGGCACCGCTGCAGAAAAGCACTGAAGATGTCATGAAGCCGTGTGCGAACATCTCTCCGCTGCCCGATCCTTTTCTGGAAAATGCCTTTTCAAGTTTGTTTCCTGCTGCAAGAACACCGTCCTCTATTTTGAGGAGGTACCCTATTCCACCGCCGATAAGGAGGCTCAGAAGCAGGGCCAGGAAGTTTGAGCTTTTAAGGGCCATGCCAACGCCCATTACTATTGTCACAAGGCCGCTGCATGTAAAGACAAGGTTCTTGAAAGAATCCTTCAGATGCTTTCCGAGAAGAAGCCCGACTACAGAACCAACTATTACTGCAGCGCAGTTTATCAGAACACCAAGCATTTATTTCCCCAGTGAAAGTGCAAAATAGAATTTGTCATACAGGAAATCCCAGCCGAGCATAAGATCCGCAGGAACTCCTACAAGGCCAAGAAGGTTTGTATCGGCACTTATGAAAGCACCTGCAATAACATCTGTTCCGGCCATGTTCCTTGCGTAGCTGTACTGTGCGAAGACTCCGAGGCGGATGTCGGACATAAGTACGAGTTCTGCAAATGTGGGTCTGAACTCCATGTTGCGCCAGAAAAGCCTTGCCTGTGCAGTTACGGCATAATCTTTTTCAGGTCCGAAGAAGAAATAGCCGTCTGCGTTTACGCTGTAACCTACAACAGATGAGGGGAAGTTTGAACTCCAGGCAGCCTTAAGTTCCAAGCCGGGAGTTGTATTAAGCATGCAGAAGCCACCGTCAACCTCAAGCTTTCCGGTCTTACCAATCTTTACATCGGCATCTGCGTAGAGCCTTGTTGAAAGCTGCTTTGTCTGACCTGCCCAGACAACTGCTTCCCCTACAGAAATACGGTTGTCAGGATTTGCAAGTACGGCATACTCAAAGAGTTCTGAAATGAAGAACTCCTTCCAGGGAAGGTATGAGAAATCCAAATCAAGCACACTTCTTGATGTGGGCCACAGTCTGAGAGTAATTTCTGCCTTTGGTCTGAAGTAGGAATATCTGGAATTGATTTCAAATGAGAAACCTGCTCCCGCAAAGATTTCAAAATTTCCCATTCCGTACTTCCAGCCGCCCAAAAGGCCGTTTTCGTTGTTTTCAAACCTCAGTGAAGCATAGGAAACAGGACTGTGGAGTCTCAGGTGGGACTGACCTATCCACCTGTCCTCGGCCTTCTCTATCTTCTGCTGATACACTTCGCGCAGATCGATTGTTGTATCTGACAGCTTAGCAGCAAATTCGGCAAACTTCTCAAGCTCTTCCGAATGCTGTGAAGAAGAATCATAACCGTGCTCTGCCATAACACTTCCAGATGAGAATTCCATGAAGCTGAAGTCTTCAACATCACATCTGATCCAGATTGCCTCCGGATGGTCCATAATCTCCTTCACCCCCTGTCTTCTCTTTCCAATATCTATGGCAGTGTTAAGCACTGTGATGGGGTTTTTCAGATCTGTATTCTTTCCGCTGTAGAAGGTGGAGGCAATTATGTTGTTGTTTCCGTACCTGTAGGCAACTTCCAGCGGGGCAATATTGGCAATTCCGCCGTCTGTAAGAAGGTGACCTTCGTACTGTACCGGGGTAAAGTAGACAGGAAGGGCATAACTTGCGGTAAAGACCGTGTAGAAGTCCCCGCTGCAGATGCGAATCTGGCGCTTTGTAACAAGGTCTTCCGAAATAATCATCACGGGAATTTCAAGATCTTCAAGTTTCAGATCCTCTCCGAGAATTGAGGCAACAAGACTTTCAATTCCGTCGGTGGCAAGAAGACCTCGCCCGAAGGGCAGTGAAATGTCAAAAAGTGCTCCCAGGTCAAATGAAGTGCATATTCTGAGAATCTGCTCCGGGGACATTCCCGCCGCATAGGTCATTGCAATGATGGAGCCCATTGAGTTGGAGATTATGTAGTCCGGAACAATTCCGTTTTCCTCCAGATACTGCAGAACCCCTATGTGGGCAAGGGCCCTGGCACTTCCGCCTGTAAGGACAAGACCAACAGGTTCACGGCCTTCGCAGCGCTCATTGATTCTCTGAATGAACTGCTCTTCCCCGTAGTAGATGGGTTCACCTGACAGAAGAAGATCATCTGTATCTGCAAAAGCAAGGGAAACGGATAATGCAAATAAAAGTACAATTAGGACGGCTTTATTCATTTTCTCCACCTTATTGCGTTAATGATAACAAATTCAGAACCCGGGTTCTATCTCGAAGCACAGCACTTTGCCGCTGATGGGATGCATAAATTCAAGTCCGGTGGCGCAGAGGCAGAGTTTCGGGCCCTCTTTTCCGTACAGCCTGTCGTTGACCACAGGCATCTTAAGACCATAGGCGCTGTGAACCCTTATCTGGTGGGTGCGCCCGGTCAGAGGTCTGAACAGAACACGCGTCACAAAGCGTCCCTCGTACTTCTCAATCCTGACTCTCTGAAAGTCCGTTACGCTGTCCTTCCCGTCCTCGGAAACAATCTGATAGGGCCTGTTTTCAATGTCGGGCCTGATCTTCATCCTAATAGTCCCCTTCTCCTGAAGAAGCTTTCCGTCAATGAGGGCTGTATAGGTCTTCTTCACCCTACGCTTCTCAAAGTCCATCGAAAGCTCATCGTGCGCCCTGTCAGTCAGACCCAGCACCATGAGGCCGCCAGTTGCCTGATCCAGGCGATGTACGCAGGGTTGCTGAATGCTCCATGCGTACAGTCTGCGTACCCGGGAAGCTACGCAGTCCTTTTCGGTTTTCCCCTCAATTGCCAGAAGGTCATGTGGCTTGTTCACAACAACGATATCGTAGTCTGAATAGACAATGTCCAGACCAAGAATATGCTTCAACAGGGGCTTGCAGCGGCTGTCACAGGGGTTATGGAAGCTCCCACGTTCAAACGGAGAATCACCCCAGAAGAACTCGGCCATTGAAAGAGGCTTCTTTCCAAGTTCAAAACAGCGGCACAGAAGACGAGGTGCACAGCAGTCCCCCGCTCCAGACGGAGCATCCGGAAACACTTCCCTGAGGGTGCGGATGCTGTGGTCTATACAGTGGAAACGGTAGGTATCAAGAAGAGCATCCCAGTTGGAGCTGCTTTTCTCAAAAACCTTTGTTTCAAAGCACGGGGGAACGTATTCCGGGTTTTCCATCAGAGCTTTGTTCAGACCGGAAAAGGCCTTCAGAACAGTGCCGTCAGTGCAGACAAGAACACCCAGCATACAGCCGTTTTCAGGGCTCTGAGGTGTAAGGGTTTTCATCCACTGAATGCAGATTTCCCTTGCCTGGTCCGACGGAAGAACAGCGTTCATAGCCTCTCCCTCATCTTATAAACACCACCAAACAAGTAGTAGATAATGAACAGAACCGAGGTGAATATCCACGTAACCGGGTAGCAGGCAACAACACCCTTAAGCGAGTTACCCATAGGCAGAACTGCAAGCCAGGCTATTCTCAGACCGCAGATTCCGAAAACCGTGAACAGTGTGGGAATAAGGGCCTTACCGGTTCCACGGATGGCTCCGCTTAAAATCTCAACACAGATGAAAGTAAAGAAGTAAGGGGCAATTGCCATGAGCACTACCTCGCCCGTTTCTATTACACCCTCATCCGTTGTGAACAGGAGGTAGCCGTAACGACCTAAGAGTATGTACAGGACCTCCATCGCCATTGTAAAGACAAGGGAAAGGGCCAGACATTCACGTACCCCGCGCTTTGCACGGTCAATCAGGCCTGCCCCGTAGTTCTGTCCCACGAATGTTGTGATTGCAATACCGAAGGCGTTGATTATCATCCAGAACAGGGAGTCCAGTTTTCCGTATGCAGCCCATGCCGCGGCTGCGTTTGTTCCGAAGCCGTTCACACCGGACTGAATCATCAGGTTGGAAACGCTGTACATTATGCTCTGGATTCCTGCAGGAAGACCGATTGCAAGGGTCTTTGTCATTATGAAGGAATCTGCCTTGATCTTCCTGAACTCAAGGCGGCAGCAGTCAGTTCTTCTGTGAAGTTTCAATACAACCATCAGAAGTGAAACAACCTGGCTTATAACCGTTGCAATTGCAGCTCCGGCCACTCCCATCTTGAAAACACCTATCAGTACAATATCCAGAACAATGTTTACAAGACAGCCTGCAATGAGGAAGTACAGAGGACTCTTACTGTCTCCGAAGGCGCGGAAGATTCCGCTTCCCATGTTGTACATGACAACAACCACTCCGCCTCCGAAGTAGATTCTCATGTATGTGAGGGCCAGCGGGTAGATATCGTCCGGAGTGCTGATCGCCCTGAGAAGCGGTCCGGACAGGAAGAAACCTGCCACCGAAACAAGGATTCCGCTGTAGAGGGCAATTGCCGCGGCGCTGTGGATTGCAAGGCTTACACGATCCTCGTCCTGAGCCCCGTAGTACTGGGAAATGATAACCGTTGCACCGCTGGCAAGGCCTGTGAAAAAACCGATTAAAAGGTTGATTGCAGTAGACGTTCCGCCGCCTACCGCCGCGAGGGCCTGCTTGCCCAGCATCTGGCCTACAATGATGGCGTCCGCCGTGTTGTAAAGCTGCTGAAACAGGGTTCCGAAGACAATGGGAAAGAAGAAGCCCAAAAGCTGCTTCCAGATAACTCCCTGAGTGATTCCGTTTGTATTGATAGACCCTGTTTCTCTCATCGGAAAGAACTCTAATCTTTTCTTATTTTATTATCAATTACCGAAGTGGTTTCGGGCGTTGAAAAACCATAATAAAGAGGAGGCATTATGAGCAAAAAGCGCTTACTTATCCTTACCCTTCTCTTCTTTGTTCTGGCCACTCTGTCTGCATCAGACTTCACCTTAAGTGCAGCAGATCTGTTCTCTGTCAAATTCAAGGTGGATCACAACGCAGTTCTCCGTCTTTCAAAGATAAAACTGACTGGTTCAAACTTCGAGGCTGACACTTCACGTTTTAAGGTAAGGCTTCCCTATGGCAGTATCTATGTCCGCTACAAAGGAGGCGGCGGAGCCGAGCTTGATCTGAATACCCTGAAGCTTGGTTTTGACTTTGCCGTGAAGGAAGCCGTAGACCCTGTCAAACAGGGCTGGACCTACGATAAACGCTCTGTTTCAGACAGGCACGGAAGGTTTGACATCCTGGTCAGAGCCAATCACCATCTGAGCCTTGCGGAACTGGAATGCAACGTCCACTTTGACAGCAGTTTCGGAATCTACACAGACTCAAGAGCCTTGCTTGATATCCGCAAATACGGAATCAGGCTGTACGCAGAGCGCACCTTCAAAGGAGAGCAGAAGACTGATCTCCGTCTTGAGTTCGGAAACATCTTCGGTGCCAGACTTAAAACAAGCACGGGAGAAGCCCCTGTTTACGGTCAGACTTCAAGAAAGCACAGCACTGACTATGAAGTGTGGTTCAAAGCAGGAAACGTAACTGCAAAGGCTGTGAACGTGTACAAGATAAAGGGAAACACGGGGACTGAATACTACACCGACTTCAGCGTGAATCTTGAATCCAACATACTGGATTTCAAAACTTCTACCAGACTTTCACGCACAAGTGACAGCCCATACTCATTCAGCGTTCCTGAAGTTTCACTTACGCTGAAACTCACCCAAAAGACAGAGTTTGGAATTTTGAGTGTACAAATTCATGAGGACAGGAGTGTAAGAATTTCCCTTCAATCAGAAGTTTCTCATGTTGGAGCTGGGAAATTTAGGCTCACTGGTAACGTTGATCCCTAATTTTCTCAGACCTGAAGAGTCTCCTGCAGACGGAATGTGGCTCATGTGTGATTCACAGCCGCGCAGCTTGGGAAGGCACTTGAGGGCCTCCTTGGCTGCAGGGTTCATTGTTGCAGACATTGCCAGGCAGATAAGGGCCTCGTCCAAGTTCAGGCTTATTCCCCTCTCTTTCAGGACTGTCTTCATGCTGCTTATTGAATCAAGAACTTCTCTGGGAATCAGTTCAACCTGCTTCTCAATTCCGGCAAGTGTCTTGAGTGCGTTGAAGACAAGGGCACTGGAAGCGTGCATCAGTTGGGAGTTGTGGCCTGTGACCATGCGTCCGTCGTGAAGCTGGATTGCTGCGGCGCAGGTGATTCCATCCTTGTTCTTTCCGCGCATGATTGCATCTTCAAGGGCGTGTCTGGCAACAGGAACCGTGGGTCTCATGTCTACGGCAAGGCCTGCCTTCTCCATGATCGCATTGCTTCTTGTGACAGTTTCCTTGGTTCCTATTCCCTGGGCATATTCACAGGAAGCGCGGAAGTAGCGGCGGATAATCTCCTGGTTGGAGGCAACACGAACAACGGCGTCATCTATGATTCCGAAACCGAGGCGGTTTACACCCATGTCCGTGGGAGAGTTGTAGTGAACATCTCCTCCTGTAATCTTGTCCAGAATGCGTTTGAGAAGCGGGAAGGCTTCAATGTCGCGGTTGTAGTTGACGGCAATCTTGCCAGTGCTGCTCAGGTAGAACGGGTCTATCTGGTTGTAGTCTCCAATGTCTGCAGTTGCTGCCTCATAGGCAATGTTCACAGGATGGTCGATGGGAAGGTTCCAGATGGGGAAACTTTCATACTTTGCATACCCTGCCCTGCGTCCGCTGCTGCATTCGTGGTAGACCTGTGAAAGACAGGTTGCAAGCTTTCCGCTTCCCGGACCGGGGGCTGTGACTATGACAACATCGCTTTCAACGGGAATGTATGGATTTGAACCGTAGCCTTCAGGAGAAACAATGTATTCAACGTTTTCCGGGTAGCCGTTGATAGGCTTGTGGAAAAATACGTTCACCCCGCGTCTCTGAAGCATGTCTGCAAAGTTCATTGCACTCTTCTCTCCGGTAAAGCGGGTGATTACAACCTTGTTTGCCTTGATTCCCCAGGCGGCAAAGTCGTCTATCATCTTGAAGACATCTGTATCGTATGTGATTCCGAAGTCGCTGCGCATCTTGCGGTGCTCAATGTCAGCTGCGTTGATACAGATAATTACATCGAGGCTGTCCTTCAGTGACTGGAACACCCTCATTTTGACGTTTGTGTCAAAACCGGGAAGAATTCTTGCCGCGTGGTAGTCAAACAGAAGTTTTCCACCGCATTCAAGGTAGAGGCGTCCGTTGATAAGGTTCTTTCTCTCAAAGATGAACTGAGTCTGTTCCCTGAGGTATTTCTCATTGTCAAATCCAAGTTTTCCCATACATATGCCTCTTATCAGTAGATTACACGGAAGGCTACATCATCAGCCTTTTCCCTGGAAATCAGGGCTGTGATAATCTCAAATGCAAATTCCTGGGCGCAACCGGCACCACGGGCTGTAATGATATTCCTGTCTGTCATGACCTTTGATGAAAGGAATCTCACTTCCGGTGCACGCTCATCCATTCCGGGGTAGCATACAGCCTTGCGGTCCTTGAGAATTCCCAGAGGTCCGAGCACAACGGCAGGGGCTGCGCAGATTGCGCAGACCAGTTTGCCGCTGTTGTATGTGTTCATTATTATCTTTGAAACAAGTTCACTGGATGCAAGGTTCTCAGAACCGGGCATTCCACCGGGAAGCACAACTGCGTCCCAACCTTCTGTATCTACAGTGTCCAGGGCGCAGTCACAGTGAATTCTTATTTTGTGGCTTCCCATTACCTTTTCTGTTCCAAGGCCGGCAACGGTGACTGAGACACCTGCGCGTCTCAGAAAGTCCACGGGAGTCAGTGCCTCCACCTCTTCAAAACCATCTGCAAGAATTACAAGTGCCTTTTTCATATTCCGTTACCTCTAAATCAGAAGTCAGCCTGTCCTACTGCACGCGGATAAGGAATAACGTCCCTTATGTTCTGCATGCCTGTGACATACTGGACTGCCCTCTCGAATCCGAGACCGAAGCCTGCGTGCGGCACGCTTCCGTACCTTCTCAGATCCAGATACCACCAGTAGTCCTCTTCCTTAAGTCCAAGTTCCTTCATTCTGGCCTGCAGGACATCAAGGCGGTTCTCACGCTCCGAACCTCCGATAATCTCTCCGAGTCTGGGAGCAAGGATATCAACTGCCTTGACTGTCTTGCCGTCATCGTTGAGCTTCATGTAGAAACTCTTGATCTCCTTGGGGTAATCGGTAACAGCAACAGGACACTTACATACCTCTTCCGTAAGGAATCTCTCGTGCTCAGTCTGAAGGTCACAACCCCAGTAGGGCTTGAAGTCAAACTTGTCTTTTGCCCTTTCAAGTTCCTTGACAGCATCTGTGTAGGTCATGCGTGCAAACGGGCTGTTCACAACGTGCTGGATTGTGTCCTTCACGCCTTCCTGGACAAACTTTGAGAAGAAGTCCATATCCTCTTCGCAGTGCTCAAGTGTGTACTTGAAAACGTACTTGAGGAAAGATTCGGCTATATCAATGTCACCGTCAAGGTTGCAGAAAGACATTTCCGGCTCAATCATCCAGAACTCTGCCAGGTGTCTCTTTGTGTTTGAGTTCTCGGCTCTGAATGTGGGTCCGAATGTATAAATGTTCCTCAGTGCGGTTGCGTAGGTCTCGCCTTCAAGCTGTCCGCTGACTGTGAGGTTTGCCCTCTTTCCGAAGAAGTCCTTGGAGTAGTCAACAAGACCCTCTTCCGTCCTGGGGAGGTTCTCCATGTCCATGGTTGTAACCTGGAACATCTGACCTGCACCTTCACAGTCACTTGCTGTGATGAGCGGAGTGTTCACATAGTAGAAACCGTTTTCCTGGAAGAAGCGGTGTACGGCATAGGCCATTGTGCTTCTTACCCTGGCAACAGCACCTATTGTGTTTGTCCTGGGTCTCAGGTGTGCAATCTCTCTAAGGTACTCGAGAGTGTGTCTCTTCTTCTGAAGAGGATAGCTTTCCGGAGCATCTCCGAGAATCTCGATTGTCTGGGCCTGCATCTCCACCTTCTGGTTTCCACCCTGTGAAGGAACAAGGATTCCTGTGCAGACTACTGAGCTTCCGGTTGATATGCGGTTGAGGAGATTACTGTCAAACCTCTCATGGTCTGCTACAACCTGCAGACCCTTGAGGCATGTTCCGTCGTTGACTTCGATGAAGCTCACGGTCTTGCTGTCTCTTCTGGTCCTGACCCAACCTTCTGCTGTAACAACAGTGGGTCCCGGTTCTGCGTCTCTGAGTTTTTTAATCAATTCAGACATACATCTCCCCCTTTTCATAAAATTCAAATAAAAAAAGAACAGATACCTGTGAAGGCACCTGTTCCTGTTTAGCGGCGAAGGGCCACGATCCCCTGACCGATCGGATATGAGCCGATTGCTCTACCAACTGAGCTACGCCGCCGTGCCTTTTCACTTATATTGTATTTTGGAAAAAACAGCAATAGGTAAAACCGAAGATTTGAGATTAGAAGCCCATTGCCTCAACAAGTCCGTCCCTGACTGCAAAGTGAATCACAGTATTGTTGCCAAGCAGCCTGACACTGATTGAAACACTTTCATCTGCGTTATTCCTTGCCGTGGACATTACAAAACCTTCAGCCGGCAGGATTGACGACAGCCTCTCAGACCAGATTCTTGCGGCAGTTTCCCTGAAAGAAGGGGCAAGATAGGTCTCAAGCCACTCAAATGAGTACTCTTCAGACATTGCCTGTGCCAGTACCTTATGGGCCTCAGAAGTTTCAGAATCCGCAGTCTGGCCTAAAACGCTGTCCACTGGAAGGGAATCGTTTTTGTGCTTTGATGACAGAAATGCGTCACGTGATGACTCACTGAAAAGTGAGACAAGCACAAGAGAAGCCAGAATGAGGACAAAAACCGCCTTTTTCACGCCTCCATTATCCCAAGAGATTTTGCCCTAATCAATGCTGTTGTGTTATAATTTGCCGGAAAATGAAAGAGAACATCCCAAGCCAGTTCGACAGTTCAAAACTCTCCTACCGCAACCTTCTTGAAGGCAACATGAGCCCGTGGGTGATGCGCTTTGTGAAACTCACAGGCAAGGGTATCAACGACTTTGACATGATACGCGGAGGAGAAACCGTCCTCATTGCAGCCTCAGGCGGCAAGGACAGCCTTGCCCTGGCTCTGGCTCTTTCAGTGAGAAGAAAATGGCTTCCGGTTACCTACAACCTCAAGGCAATAATGATTGACTGGATTGAGCATCCCATAGAGCCTTCCTATGTTCCCCGCCTTGAGCAGTACTTCAAAGACCTTGATATAGACTTTGAAATAAGACGCGAAAGCCAGTTCCCTACAAGTTTCAAAGACGATTTCAACTGCTACCTCTGCTCCCGCAACAGGCGCAGGATCCTCTTTGAAATTGCCCAGGCCGAAGGCTACCGCCTCATTGCCATGGGACACCATCTTGATGACCTTGTGGAAACCACAATGATGAACCTCTTCTTCCGTGCCGACTTTGCCACAATGAACCCCGTCCAGGAGTTCTTTGACGGCAAGCTGTACGTAATAAGACCTATGATCCACGTCCATGAAAGCGTGACGCGCCGCCTTGCGGACATGTACGACATTCCGGTAATAAAGCCGGTCTGTCCCTACGACCAGACCAACATCCGAGCCCGTCTCAAACCGCTTGTGAAGGAACTGGTCCACATGGACAGCCAGACCCGTGAGCATGTTTTCAACGCCCACAATTTCTCAGACTGCATTATCAGGAGGCCCTCTGATGTCAATTGAAATCCTCGATCCCATTGTAGCGTCCCGTATCGCCGCCGGCGAGGTTGTGGAGCGTCCCGCCTCTGCCCTGAGAGAACTTCTGGACAACGCAATAGACAGCGGCGCCACCAAGATTACCGTCTGGCTTGATGAAGGCGGAATCAGGAGAATGGTTGTATCAGATAACGGAAGCGGCATCCCCTCATCCGAAATTGCCCTTGCATTCAAAAGCCATGCAACCAGCAAGATCAAAACGCTGGACGACCTTTACAAACTTTCATCCCTCGGTTTCAGAGGAGAGGCCCTCTGCTCAATTGCAGCAGTAAGCCGTCTGACAATACAGTCAGACTCAATGCAGATGACTTCTGACAACGGAAAGGAAGGACCCCTTGTACCCGGTTCTGTCCGTGAAGGCACAACCGTTACAATGGAAGACCTTTTTGAAAATATTCCTGCCCGCAAGCAGTTTTTAAGACGCGCCTCTTCAGAGGCCAACGACTGCAAGAAGGTCTTTGTCGAAAAGGCCCTTGGTTTTGAAAACATTGAATTCATGCTGTTTGACAACGGAAAACAGGAACTTCGCTTCCCCGCTGAAAGCCGTCTTGAAAGGTGTAAACGCGCCATGGGAATCACAGAGGTAACCGAAATGTCTCTTGATGAAGACCCTGTCAGACTCTACGCCGTTGCCGGTCTTCCCTCAGAGTACAGACGCGACAGAACCCATGTCCGCGTCTTTGTGAACAACCGCGTTGTTGACAGCTACCAGCTTGTACAGGCTGTTACATCCTCCTACTCCGTTGCCCTTCCCGGAGGAGTCTTCCCCTACTTCTACCTGTTTATTGAAAACAGCCCCTCACTTACCGACTTCAATATCCATCCGTCCAAACGTGAGTGCAAACTGAGAAACGGCAGTGCAGTCTACGGAATGGTCACCCGCATGATCCGCGACAGTCTTCTCAGGCGCAGCCGCATAGAAACCCAGACTGTCATCCACCCCGCAGAACTGTTTACAGAACAGCCAACTGAACAGCCTAAAGAAGAAACAATTAATCAAATAAGGCAGCAGCCCAATACCCACATCAACTACGCAGACATCAAACCTCACAAAGATACTGTCATCCACGCAGCCAGCAAGGATGAGAAGTTCCAGGCCTCCTGGCTTGAAAATGCAAAGCGTATCTTCGGCGAAGAGAAAGCAAAGCCCATCAAGGTTGTTGAGAAGAAAACACGCACCTGGAACTATCTGGGCCAGGTTTTCAGGACCTTCCTCCTTGTTGAGAACGCAGAAAACCTTCTTATCATCGACCAGCACGCAGCCCACGAGCGCATCCTCTTTGAAGAGCTGAAAAACAACCCCGATGTCCAGAAACTGATTGTCCCCTTCCGCTTTGAAACAGACCCCGATGTCGATGCCTTCCTTACCGAGAACGCTTTTATCTATCAGGATATGGGAATAGCCCTTGCCCGCGTTGAGCCCATGGTCTGGGAAATTGTCAGCATCCCTGCAGCCTGCCGCAAAACAGAGGACAAGATTGCCTCCTACATCAAGACTGCCTGTGGCGATATCGAAACGGTGAAAAAGGACCTGTTTGCAGTAATTGCCTGCCACGCCGCCATAAAGGCCGGCGACATTGTAGACCCGGCAACAGCCACAGCCCTCATTGAGAAAGTCTTTGAACTTGATGCAATGCTCTGCCCCCATGGCCGCAGCTTCACCTGGGTAATCTCCCACAAAGAGCTGAACCACCAGGTAGGACGCGATATCTGAATTGCCGCATTTTTCCTAAAACGGCTTTAAAACCATCAAAATAGGAAAATAATTTCCTAAATGAGGCCAAAATGCACCCTATTTAGGAAAATTGTGTCATCCTGACCTTAGATAAGTTGAAACGTTGACAAAGCTTTTTTGCGCAATTATTGTTTGAAGTGTAAGAAAAAGGCTACCCGAAGCGGTTAGCCTGCCTTATGCCTTAAACGATGAATCACCGCTAAAGGATTTTGGTAGTGCCTTAGCGGTGATTTTTTTTGTCGTTTTGGTTACTCTCCGGGGGTGCTGGGAAGAACTTTTCCTATGTTCCAGAGGTGGGCGGCATCGCGTGCCGCCTTAAGTCTCTGTTCGGGGGTTTTATAGGGAATTTCTGCTGTACGGCAGCCGCAGTCCATGCACATAACATAGAAGCACCAGCCGTTTTCCTCTTCCAGAAGAGAAGGACCGTTACAAAGCGGACAGTCCTGGAGATCTATCTGTTTAAGGATTTCCTGCATATCAGTTCTCACCTTCAGGAACGTCGAACAGACCCTCTTCAAGACCTGTCAGAATATCCTGATAGTCACTCTGGTTTGCCCTCTGGTTTGTGGAAACCTTCATGTGGGCACTTACGGCAGACGTTGACTTGGGAATGGGCTGGATAGTACCTGCACCGGCAACACAGCCGCCGGGACATGCCATACCTTCAAGAAGGTAGCCGTTGTACTTTCCTGCCTTGGCAAGGGTGAGAAGTTTCTTACAGTCTGCAAGTCCCTGGGCTCCGGCAGTCTTGATTTCCTTGTCCGGATACATCTCCTTGATGCAGTTCACAACAGCCTGGGCTACTCCTCCGCCGATTGCAAAGCCACGGCCATCGGCGCTGGCGCCGTGGACAGTGTCCATATCTTCAAGTTTGGCAAAGTCAACTTCCTTGGCCTCGAACATACCCATCACTTCTTCGTATGTGAGAACAAAGTCAATGTCACTGCGGATTGTGCGTCTTCCGGCCTCAAGTTTCTTTGCAGCACAGGGGCCGATGAAGGCAACCTTGCACCCCGGATGTCTCTTCTTGATGAGTCTTCCGGTAAGGACCATGGGAGTCAGGGCCATCGAGATGCAGTCGCTCTGCTGGGGGAAGAGCTTTTTGGCCATCATTGCCCATGCCGGGCAGCATGATGTTGCCATGAAGGGCTTCTCTGCCGGAACTTCCTTCAGGAAGTCCTTTGCCTCTTCAAGGGTACAAAGGTCTGCACCGATTGCAACTTCTACAGCATCCTTGAAACCAAGGGCCATGAGGGCCGGTCTGAGTTTTTCAGGAGTCATACCAGGGCCGAACTGGCCGTCAATTGAAGGAGCAACTGCGGCGTATACGGGGACATCACTGCGGATGGCCTGGATTGTCTGGAAAATCTGGGACTTGTCTGCAATTGCACCGAAGGGGCAGTTTACAAGACACATTCCACAGGAAACACACTTGTCGTAGTCAATGTTTGCACGGCCGTACTCGTCTGACGAAATTGCGTTCATACCGCAGGCACTTGCACACGGTCTTTTCAGACGGAGGATTGCACCGTAGGGACAGACATCGATACACTTGCCGCACTTGATACACTTGTCCTGGTCTATAGTGGACTTTCCGCCCTTGAGACTGATTGCGCCCTTGGGACAGACAATCATACATGGATGGGCAAGACAGCCTTGACAGCCGTCAGAAACTTTGACCACGTTGTCCGGACATGAATGACATGCAAATTTGATTATGTTGATGAGAGGCGGTTCGTAGTACTTCTCCTCTTTTACACATTCCTCTGCCCTGTATGAAACAGGAGCCTGATCGGCAGCAGAACGCACATCAAGGCCCATGGCAAGGCGCATTCTTTCCCTTACTATTGCCCTTTCTAGGAAGACACTGTCCCTGTAGACAGATACCTCTCCGGGAATGATCTTGTACGGGATTGCCTCCATCTTGGCAAGGTCACCTTCCTTATATTCATAAGAAAGCTTGGCGATTTCAGCGTAAACACGCTTTCTGATGTCGTTGACGTTGGTGTAGATTCCTCTCATGTTACTCATACGTATTATGATGACAAATAATGTATAATAATGCCAGCGGAAAATATTTATGAAGAGAATTTATCTAGCAGGAGGCTGTTTCTGGGGCCTTCAGAAGTACTTTGACCAGTTTGACGGAATTATCGAAACAGAGACAGGTTATGCAAACGGACCTGACAGGGCTCCCACTTACAAAGAAGTGTGTAATGACAGCGGTCACGCAGAGACCCTTCGCATTGACTACGATGAAAAGATAATCACACTTTCAAGGATTCTGGATTTGTACTTTGAGGTAATAGACCCACTTTCGGTGAACAGACAGGGACACGACAGCGGAATCCAGTACAGAACAGGAATCTACTACACAGAAACCTCACAGCTTCCCGAGATTGAACAGATATACAAAAGGGAAGAGACCAAAGCCGGCTCTCCCCTTGCTGTTGAAGTTCAAAAATTAAAGAATTTCTTTCCCGCCGAGGAGTATCACCAGAAATATCTGGATAAAAACCCCGGCGGTTACTGCCACATCGGGCCTTCTCACTTCATTTCAAGGTAAAGTGATACCAGAAGGTCCTTGTTGATTCCGAATCCGATGAGAACATCTCCCACGGGCGTTGAAAGACCGTAGCCTACTCCAAGACCAAGATCCCAATGGCCGCCGTTGAAGCATTCGTAGAACGGCTTATTACTTACAGCAGGTTCCGGATAGAAATCAAAGAAATCATCGGAGCGCAGACCAAATCTGACCTCTACGTCCAGATAGCTGCTGATTACGCCGCTCTTGAGGTTTCTCTGGTAGCCTACTCCGGCAAGAATGCCATCTCTGACAAGTGTGCCGTAGTTGTAGCCGGGAAGTCCGTCCCATCCGCCGTAATCCTCGTAGAAATCTCTCATGTAATCAGGTCCACGGTGGGTTGCAGCGGCTGCATCAATCCAGATGGAATTGTTTTTGTCCAGTTCAAATGCATGTTCTGCTGCGGCCTTGAGTGCATATGTGAGTTTCCAGTTGAATTCCTTGCTCTTTACAAATCCCACATTTGCAACAAAATCGATTCTGGTTCCTTTATCTCCAAACATTCCGCTTGTGTAACCGGGATAGAACAGACCGTCAAGCTGCAGTGAAGGCATGAAGTAATAGCTGTACATCGAAGTAGATTCTTCTGACTCAAACAGAGGATCTTCAACAACCCACAGATTGCGTGCTCTGGCGCGGAGGTTGAAGACGTGTGAAAGTTCGTCAGTTACCTTGACTCCCAAAACTCCGTCAGCATCAAAGTCTGTGTAGTTGAAGGACATCATACCCGTGGGGTCGGTAATGTTTGTCAGTGAACCTGCCCTTCCAAAAGCCTGTGCAGTAAGGAAAACTCTTTCTCCATGGTCAGGTGTAAGTCTTGCAAGTACAGTTGCATCAACAACAGACTCCCTGTTGATTGAGCCTTTGACGCGCAGGTCATAGCTGAGGAAGTTGATTTTCTTATCCTTCAGGAAAAGTCTCAGGCTGACTGTGGGGTAGAATTTGAACTGTCCCAAGCCACTGTAGTATTTGTCTATCTTTTCAGCGCTCCTGAGTGAGAATGAGAAGCCGCCGCCACCGTAGAGACCCAGAGAGAATCTTGTCTTTGCGTAAACATCTTCCCTCTTGTATTCTTTTGCGGCGCTGAAAGATACCTCATCTTCATTTTTGGCAAATCTTGTGAAGTACTCGCCCTTTCTGTTCGGATCCCTGTAAACTTTCTGGTCCTCTGTGAACATATCGGCGATAGCCTTAAGCTGGTCCTCGTACTTGGCAACGTCTTCCTTGCCCTTTGCAAGGATCTCTGCTGCCTTGCCGAATCCAAGTGTTGTGAAGGCCGATGTATCGACACGGATAAACAGGTCGGCAAGGTCCTTTTCTCCAAGGCTTCCGCGCTTGATGGCAATTTCTATTGTTCCATCAAGAGTTCCTGAGAATGACTCATAGTGTTCGGGAGTGAAGTCCTCAGTTCTGTTTACTGCAACTGCGATAATAATGTCATAGCCGTCTTCAACTGCCAGGTGGACAGGCATGTTGTCTGCAAGTCCGCCGTCCATGTAAACGGCCTCCCCTGTTGATACGGGTTCAAAGGCAATTGGAATACTGATACTGGCTCTGATTGCCTCAATGAGTGAGCCGCTTTCAAAGACGTGGTCCTCTCCGTTGAGCATGTTGGTTGCGTTACACCTGTATGAAACGGGAAGATCCTTGTCAAAATCAATATTGTCAGGAATGTTTCCAAGGTACTCGTACAGGTAGTTGAGAATCATGTAGTCGTCAATAAGACCTGTTGTCTCACCTATTCCCTTTTCCAGAGACAGGGAAAGAATGTTGTTTCTGTTGAAATCGTACGGTTCAAGAACCTCGTTGTAACCTGAGGAAAGAAGAGAGTTGAAAAGAGTTGAAAGGTCATTTTCAAGCATCATAGCTTCAAGCTCTTTAGGTGTGTAGCCTGCAGAATAGATTCCGCCTACCAGAGCTCCCATACTTGTACCGTAGACACGGTCAATTGGAATTCCCAGTTCCTCAAGCTTCTCCAGTATGGCCACATGTGCAATACCCTTTGCACCGCCTCCAGAAAGGACAACGGCTACTGTGGGTCTGTCAGATGATTCCGCAAATGCGGAAAACAGTGTGAGTGTAATCAACAGTGCAATAAAAAGTTTTTTCATACTTATTGATATACATTAAAACTTTACAAATCTCAACAATTGACATCCAACTCAGGCACTGATACATTGAAATCAGAAGCAATTACAGCTCCCACCTGAGCGTATAAATCAGCAAACTCAGGCGTGTACCGGTATTTGGCGTTAACCGCTGCTATCGTAACTGTTGCTTCTTTTATTTTGTCCCGGTTATCCGCAAATCCAGTCAACAAATAACGATACTTGTTAGTTCTGTCTCTACGGACGATTGCTACAATTCCGTCTTTTCTGAATTCCCATGTATTTCCTGATTTCAAAGCTTTGGAAGGAGCTGTCCTAATGTTATCCACGGCCTTAATAAGCACAACAGCAGTTTCTTCTATTGACTGCTTTACAGGTATTGAAACCTGTGTTTTCTGGATACGCTCTTCAAATCTTCTGTGAATAATGTGTCTCAATCCGTATTTTTTGTTTCCAAATACTATCTCTACAAATCCGATATCTCCAAAAACGACAAAAGAATTATTTGTTCTGATTGTTTTTGATAAGTCTTCAATAATATCTCTAAGCTGGTCTTTTGGCATTTGCTCGCCTCCTATTACGACATGAGGATGCGCAGAACCTCGCTATATTATGGTCAAGGAACGCCAAAAACCACTTTGAGTATGAGGCAGATAAAAACGAGAAATCAGAGAGCGAGAGCTATGTTGTTATAGACCATCACCTGGTCTTCCTGCTTTGTGATGGCCTTAATGATTCCGTCCTGGGATACAACAATGGCAACAGCACCGGGAACTGCATTGGCAAAGCGGTAGGCAGAGCGGTGTCTTGTTCCGTTATCTGTGAATTTGGCCGTCTTGTTTATGGTGTCGTTGCTGTTGAGGAAGCACATGTTGGGCTGCTCAGTTTCCATCTTATCGGTAAGAATCTCAACTCCGAAACCAATCAGGTCAAAGTCATGGGTAAGAAGAACAGCACCGTCAACAGTGGTAAGTTTGGAAAGGAAGTCCGCGTAGGAGATGGTTTCTTTCTCACGGGCAACGGGAGAGACTTCAATAAGGCTCTTGTAATCTTCAAACATGCATTTGGCAGGAAGCTTGTATTTTACATCGACAAAAGTCTCACAGGACTCAAGAGAGGGAACAATGAGAACAGTACCGCCGTGTGCGTACTTTTTCACATGCCACAGAATCCTGTAAAGCAGGTGAAGCCATTCATTGTCTGTAAGATGAGAATACTTGTTGATGGTCTCGTAAATGAGGCCTCTGGTAAATGCATCGGTTCTGGCAACAACGTTGCGTCCGAAGCTGTAACCTACAAGAGGAGTTTCTCCGAAGCAGGCCTCAAGTTCTCCGGGATCCTTTACCCTGATATTGGGAATCTGGGGCATTCTGTTTCCGCCCTCAACCTCCCCCATTATCAGTTTTTCCCAGGTTGTGAATGAGGCAATGATTCCCGTACACATATACGGGTCGCTCTGAGAATCAATGATAAGGTAACTCATTGCAGGGTTCAGTGCAGGGGCCAGCTTGTGCAAAGCTGAGGTACTGAAAGGTACGGGCTTCTCAAAATCAAGCTTATGGGCATAGACGTAACCGTCAAGGAAATCAGCATCCTCAGGTCTGAGGAAGCAGACTCTGAAGTTTGAAAAACGGCCTTCTTCACGCATACAGCTTACATCCAGCAGAATCTGACAGACATTCATCAGGGTTTCTTTTGAAGGAAGAGCCTGAGCCGGTTCTTCAAAAGTTCCCAGCCTTTCGTAGAGTTCAAAATATGCATCAATGAAGGTTGAAAGATTACCCATAGCGAATAAATTATACTACTAGTTCTTGAAGCTGTGAACTGGGGCGGGGATTCTTCCCCCGCGATTGACAAAATCCTCACATGAGAATGTGCTTACACTCATTATAGGACCGCTTCCCAGAAGGCCTCCGAAGTCAACACTCTGCCCTGCTTTCTTTCCCTCTACCGGGATGATTCTCACGGCTGTTGTCTTCTGGTTTATCATTCCAATGGCCATCTCATCTGCGATGATGCCGGAAAGAGTGGATTCGGATGTATCGCCGGGAACGGCAATCATATCAAGTCCGACTGAACAGACACAGGTCATGGCTTCAAGCTTTTCAATGCTCAGAGCTCCGCAGACAACAGAATTTGCCATCTCATGGTCCTCTGAGACGGGTATGAATGCACCGGAAAGGCCTCCTACATAGCTTGATGCCATGATTCCACCCTTCTTAACCTGGTCGTTGAGAAGTGCAAGAGCTGCAGTTGTTCCCGGAGCTCCTACCTTTTCAAGACCCATGCTCTCAAGAATTTCAGCTATGGAGTCTCCAACCGAAGGTGTGGGTGCAAGGGACAGGTCCACTATGCCGTAAGGGATTCCAAGACGCGTGGATGCCTGACGTGCAACAAGCTGACCAAGCCTTGTAACCTTGAATGCAGTGTTCTTGATTGTGTCACACAGAAAACCGAAATCCTTGCCTACAGCACTCTGTATTGCATGATTTATAACTCCGGGACCGGATACTCCGACGTTGATTACACACTCGGCCTCGGTAACTCCGTGGAAGGCTCCTGCCATGAACGGGTTATCATCGGGAGCGTTGCACAGAACAACAAGTTTTGCACATCCGATGCTGTCCTGATCCTTTGTAAGGCGGGCGGTTTCCTTGATGATCTTGCCCATCTGCTTTACGGCATCCATGTTGATTCCGGTCTTTGTGGAACCCAGGTTCACAGATGCACAGACCCTCTGTGTTGCCGCAAGAGCCTGAGGAATAGAGTCTATCAAAAGGACTTCAGATCTGGTCATTCCCTTTGCAGGAAGGGCTGAAAAGCCACCTATGAAGTTGACCCCCACCTTCTCTGCTGCCCTGTCCAGGGTTTTTGCAAGACGGACATAATCTTCAACAGTCCTGCAGGCAGATGCTCCTACAATTGCTGCCGGTGTGATTGATACTCTTCTGTTGACAATCGGAATTGCATATTCACGCTCAATCTGGGAGCAGACATCCACAAGGTCAGAAGCAGTGCTGACTATCTTGTCATACACCTTGCTGCACAGGACATCCATGTTGTCGCTTATACAGTCAAGAAGAGAAATACCCAACGTGACTGTTCTCACGTCCAGGTTCTCCTTCTCTATCATTTCATTGGTTTCAATTACTTCATTAATGTTAATCATCAGATTCTCTGCATGCTCTTGAAGATATCTTCTCTCTGAAGTTTGATCAGAACGCCTATCTTCTTTCCAAGACTCTCAAGTTCCTCTGACAGAGTCAGAAATTCTTTTGTGGCCTTGCTTGTATCTACAACCATCATCATATTGAAGTATCCCTGAACGATAGTTTGGGAAATATCCTCAATATTTACGTTGTTCTCGTAAAGGAAAGATGTCACTCTGGCAATAATACCTACCTGATCCTTTCCAACTACTGTGATAATTGATTTCTCTGCAGTCATTTCATATCCGCCTTGTTAACGAAATATACCATAAAGGGAATAAGAATTGGAATATTCCGTGTTCTTGCAAAATAAATGAATAAATTTTCGAAAAACAGCCTGTGCAAACATTGAAAAGTGAAAATTGCTCTGCTAATAGTTAATGCAGGTGGTGCTATGAATAAAAACGCAAAAGAATTCTGGGCCAGACTTGAAAGTGCCCAGGCAGATTATGGGAAAGTCACTCTTCAGGGTCTCTGTCGTCTTATTGAGGCTCCTTATCAGACACTGATAAATCAGAAGTGTCAGGGACGTTACCCTTCCATACCTGTTCTCATGAAACTTGCAAGTACTCTCAATGTTTCTACAGACTGGCTTCTTTTCGGTGTAGAGAAAGCAACCAAGCAGAAAGTTGAAAGTCTTGTAAAAAAGATCAGAAACGCATCTCCTGAGCAGATTGCAGCTCTTGATGTTTTTCTCAAGAAATAAGTTTCAGACAAACGGCCAGTTGCTCAAAAGATAACCAGGAACAGCCACTACCGCAAAAAACGCCCAGCTTACAAGGGTAAAAGTCTTTATGAAATCCTTTCCTCTCCCTGGATACTCCCTCACATATATTCTGTAATTGATAACAGATGCAAGTGAACCTATCAGAGAAACAAGGCCTGCAGTATCCAGACCGTAAATCAGACCTGCATTGTTAACCGTAAATGGATATAGCACAATTGCAGCCGGAACATTTGAAATAATCTGGCTGATACCTATTGAACACCAGTACTCATTACCGGCAACAAGTTTTCCCAGGAATCCTGCAACCGCCGGATGTGATGAAATTGAGGAAGAGAAGACAAAGAAACACAGAAATGTTGCCAGAAGCACGTAGTCTGTCCTCTTGATAACCTCCCTGTCAAAGACAAGAACAGCAATAAAAACAACGGCAACTGCATACATCCAGAGTGTTGTACGGCTTACTATCACCAGCAGAACAAGGATGAAAAGACCAAGGTAGAACCAGCGTTTGGGTCCGCTTTCAGCCTGGTTTTCAGAAACGAACACCAGACTCTCCTTCTCCTTTGCCGTCAGCACAAAGATGAAGATCACAAGCAGAATTGCCGACATGATGCAAAGCGGAGCCATGTGAAGCATGAAGGTCCACGCGCTCACATCAAAGCGTCCGAACAGAAAGAGGTTCTGCGGGCTTCCGAAGGGCATAAGAAGTGAGCCGCGCACCGCGGCGATGTTCTCAAGTGAAATAACAGGAAGTATGTATTTCTCCTTCCCTGCCATCCTGAACTGTGAAATTGTCAGTGGGACAAAGATTATCAGCGAAACATCGTTTGTCACGAACATTGACGTAAAGAAGACACAGAAAACTAGAAACAGTGAAAGGCTTCTCACACTCCGGAACCTTGTAGTCAGGCGCACAAGAGGAGAAAGAACACTCTCCTTCTTAAAGCCTTCAAGCACGGTCAGCATCATGAAAAGCGTGCCCAGTGTGTGCCAGTCTATGGCAGAGACGATCCCGGGTCCGGGAGGATTGATGATAAGGGCTGCTACAGCCGCAACTAAAGAAAGAGAGAGCATCAGCTCTCTCTTGAATAACGCAATTAATTTATTTGTCAAAGCCAAGTTTGAATCTCACACTGAGGCAGTCAACCGGCTTGAAGCCGTATTCTTCTCCTCTTTCCTGGAAACCATAGACAAGTTCAAATGAATTGCCCTTGTATCCGACTGAAACTCCCAATTCAGGATAGCCGTACTTGTAGGCTGCCCTGAGGCTGACAATCTTATAGATGTCGAACTTGACACCAAGGTTCATGTACTTCACCATTTCTTTGAACGGGCTGCTCTTTTCAAGCTCGTCCATGAAGTAAATGTTCATGTCCACAACCTCAAAGTAGACTGTGGGGTTGAAGTTCCTGAAGTTGGGTGAATACAGAACTGAGGAGCTGACTGACCACGGAGTATAGACAACGTAGCTGTCTGTTCCGTTCCTGAAAAGTGCAGCACTGTCAAGGTTCCTGTAGTTCTTCATGTAGTAGTAACCGTTTATGTTGTTGACTGAAACGCTTACCTTCATCTTCTGGTCAAACAGGCCGAATGTTGCACCAAAGTCCAGAGGAACTGCAAAGCCTCCCCTTGCAGGAAGATCTTCAAAACCGATACTGTTATTCAGAACACCTTTCAGAGTGTCATAGTTGATCTGCTTCATATAGACCTTTCCTGCAAAGTGGATTGAAGCACCGATATCCAGGGTAAGATCTTTATAATCAATGATTCTGCGTCCGTATCCGAAAGAGATAGCATAGTCTACCAGAGGCAGATAGCCATTACCAAGAATTGAACGTTTTGACGGATCAATCTTTCCGTCGGAGTCAATTAACGGCATTGATTTGACAGTTGCATCAACGTTAAGGGCAAATGCAAAGTTGTTAATCTGGGCACCACCGTTGTAAGAAACACCAATAATGTCGTTGTAACCGGATCCGGCCTCAAGGGTCAGCCCCAGAATATAGTTGATCCAGTTTTTTTTGTCGCCGAATTTGAATTTTGTGAAGTTGGCAACAGCCTCTGCAACACTCCTGTTCTGAACAGCCTGTGCAAAGTTGTATGATGCAACATTTACAGAAACACCCTCAATTCTGAGTCTTGTTGTGGCAAGGTCAGAGGGGTTGCGGAAAAGGCTGTAATTAAGACCGTCGTAGTAACTTGAATTGAGTGGTCTGTAAGCCTTGTTTGAAACACCGGCGTACACACCATCATCAGTTGCACCCTGTGCAAATACCATGACAAGGGCAAATGAAACAACAAGAATCAACGCAATTGACTTCTTCATATATCCGTCCCCTATCAGATCATTCCGACTACAAGACTGGCCATATCAAACTTGACACCGTAAATGTATGCAATTGCCTCAAGATCATTGAGCACTGTGTCAAACAGAACTTTGCCTTTTTCAGAGCCGAGCAGATAATCCATGAAACCTTCATACTTTTTTGTTGAATTCAGGTATGCATCTGTAAGCTTATACCCTTCGTTTACCTCTGCCAGTGAATTGAGCAGGCTGTAGACAATGTTGAATGTAAGCTTGTCACCCACTGTTTCATAGTTTCTGTCACCGACAGACTTTGCGATATCCTCCTGAAGCTGTTTGATGGCCTGCAGGTTCAGACTCCTTTTGTTAGCGTCGCCGCTGCCACTTGAAGCTGAAATGGTATTGAAGACTTCCAGTAAATCCTGGGCCTTGGAGAGCAGCAGATTGAAAATTATATCGAATTCGTATGTTGTGATAGGCATTGGCAGGTTGTATTCAAAAATCTTTATGATTGTATCTACTGTTTTGTCACCCACACTGGAAAACAAGCCTGTAAAGGTTGTTTTAGCGCTTTCTGCACTGAAATTTCCGTCTTCATCTTTGAGAGCATCAAGGAAATTGCCTATGATAACACTTATAATATCGTCTGGATTAGAATAACGTTTGACAATGTCAAAAATGTTTTTTGAAGTTTTTGCATTTGCAGTTTTGCCGTTGATTCTCTGATTGAGAGCCTTCTGCAGTTCAGTGTTTTTTGCACTTGAATCCTTGGCTGCAAGAATGAGTTTCACAGTTTCATCAACTGTATTTACAAATTGTTCTGCACCATCTTCAGTGGTGAAAGGTACAGAGAGATCTTTTTCTGAGGTGGAAACAATTTCTTCTCCCGGCCAGGCAAAGTATGATTCGCTTTCTGACAGATATGACTTTACTGCATCCACTGCCTTGTTCATGGGTTCCTTTCTCTTTGAACCCAGACCGGCATCGCTCATCTTTTCCATGCCTCTTCCAAAGTTGGCAACCTGATCTGCATTACAACCTGCCAGAACGGCAAGTACAACCAATGCGGTAATCACTATTAATGATTTTCTCATTAACTGTTCTCCTTAGGACAACAACCGAAGATTAGGATAATATAACAAATAAAAGTATAAAACAAAACCCCCATCTGGAATTATTTTCCAATAGATGGGGGCAGTTCAAAGGTCCGTTTTATCAGATTTTGTAGTCTATTCCGAAGTATGGGGATAAGGAGTAGTCCAACCAGATGTTCTTGTTCCAGTCCACCTTGAAGGCAATACCGGCAACCATGGAGAAACCATCGGTATGAGGCAGACTCCTGAGCCTCAGGCCAAGGCTCATCTTTGCTGAAGGATAAAACATGAGTCCTGTGTCCGGTTCGGAACAAACATCAACTCCGGCACCGAAATCCAACTCAAAACCGATTCTTGCATCAATGGGGGTTGCGAGACCTACCTTTCCAAGAAAGATTCCGTCAAACTCGGTGTAATAATTTGTTCCATCCGGATAGGTGTAACAGTCAAGTCCAATCTCCACACCTGCAGTAAAACCGAGGTCTGAAACGTATTTGAAACCTGTCTGACCGCCAAAACCCTGGATAGTGGTCTCGGCTTCATCAGTCGCCAAATTCACATACTTCTGGAACTGGTATGGAACCGCACGTATTTCTACTTCGAAACTGGATGCGAAAATACTCGGGATTGATAAAGTGAGAATAACTAGAACAGCCAGAACTATACGCTTCATTCAAGGACCTCCCTCAATTGTTCCTATTCTATTACAGCCTGTTCACTATATGGAAGTACTTTTTCTATAAGGTCCTTCACAAAACCAGTGCTGGTAAAGGATGCAAATTTCTGATAGTTGTCATCCTTTCGATCGTCTGCAAAATCACAGACACTCTTTGCAATAATCACTTTAGGCTTGGGTTCAACTGCATGGCATGCAGCATAAGCCACCCCGTAACCTTCCATCTCAACACCCTCGGTGTCGTTGAAACCACGGAGGATTCTCGTCTTGAGAACAGTCAGATCGGCAACAACGGCAGTACCGCTGGCAAGCGGCCCCAGATGCACGCAGAACTCATTCTTATCCGAGTCGGCATACTTCTTGATCTCGTCAAAGTAACTTCCCTCGAGGGTTACCATTGTAGGCCTCGGGTTGAAGCCTATCTCTCCGAAGACAAGTTCGGCCTTTTTGGGCGGAACGTACTTGCCGTTGGAGAAGTTCCAGACAGATGTTGCAAGAAGAACATCTCCGAACTCCTGGTCTGCAGTCTCTTTCTTGATACTTCCCGTTCCTGCGGCAATTCCTGCCATGATTATGTACTCAGGATGGAAGTGATAAACAATCTTTGTGGTAAGCGTTGCACTTGCCGTCATACCCATCTCATCCTGCTTTGCACAGATAACGCGGAGTTTTTTGCCGTCTCTTTGAATAACAGCTGTTTTGTATACCTGCTCATCACCGGAAACAGCCAGATCTTCCCAGTCAAACATACGCATGACTGATTCGTGCTCGACATCGGTAACGTAAATTATTGCGGCATAGGAACAGTACTTGTTCATACTTAAATAATAAATGCGCGCGCATTGTTTTTACAATCAGAATTAATATAAAAAAATGAGGTCCGGTTTGGACCTCATTTATTCAGGACTGTTTGAAACTTACTTTGCAAGAGTCTTCTTGGCCTGTGCAACAAGAGCGCTGAATGCCTTCTTGTCTTCAATGGCCATGTTGCTCAGAGCCTTTCTGTTCAGCTCAATCTTGGAGAGTTTCAGAGCATGCATGAACTGGGAGTAGTTAAGACCCTCAGCCTTTACTGCTGCAGAGATTCTGGCAATCCAGAGCTTTCTGAAATCGCGCTTCTTCTCTTTTCTTCCGCGATAGGCGTACTGGCCGGCTTTGGCTACTGCGTCTTTTGCAATGCGGTTGTTGGTGCTTCTGCGGCCCCAGTAACCCTTTGCAAGACCCATGATCTTGTTACGTCTGTCCTTGTGTTTTGTTCCGTCTACTGCTCTTGGCATATTATCACCCCTCCTTTATCAGCTGTATGGAAGCAGAACTTTGACTTTCTTTGCTTCGGCTTCGGAGAGAATACCAGTTGCGCGGAGAGCTCTCTTACGCTTTGTGGTCTTCTTGGTGAGAATATGGCGGAGGCCCTGCTTCTTATACCTGACCTTGCCAGTACCGGTGACACGATACCGCTTTGCAGCGGCTTTTCTTGTTTTCATCTTGGGCATTGTTTTACCTCTTTCTTCACGCCCGGGAACAAGATACCCCGTAGCGCTGCTATTTATACTCCCTCAGGGGAGCTTTTCACTTTTTCTTGGAAGGACTGAGCAGCATGCTCATGTTTCTTCCTTCCATCTGTGCCTGCGAATCGACATTATACTCAATACCCTTCTCTGTGAGAAGGTCCAGTATCTTGTCCAGGACAACCTTTCCAAGTTCGGTGTGGGCAAGTTCCCTTCCGCGGAAACGGATTGTAACCTTACACTTGTCTCCTCCTGCAAGGAATTCGCCGATGGCCTTTGTCTTGACGTTCAGGTCGTTGACATCAATCTTGGGCTGCATGCGGATCTCACGCAACTTGACAATTGTCTGATTCTTCTTGGCTTCCTTAAGCCTCTTCTCCTGCTCATAGCGGAACTTTCCGTAATCGGTAATCCTGCATACCGGCGGGTTTGCGGAAGGTGAAATCTCCACCAGGTCAAGCCCTGCATCTTCTGCAAGCGAAAGGGCATCAAAGAATGACATAACGCCTTTCTTCTGATTGTTTTCATCAAGAACAAACACTTCTCTGGCATGAATCTGCCTGTTTATTCTG
>Ga0265299_10000490_pt1 | contig 49291 bp, 59 predicted proteins | sample AusTroGonzalo_MG_4_FD_193485 | JGI IMG/M metagenome (GOLD analysis project Ga0265299, IMG submission 193485) | Bovine rumen microbial communities from tropical cattle in Woodstock, Queensland, Australia - Gonzalo_02 | ecosystem: Host-associated > Mammals > Digestive system > Stomach > Rumen ...
ATTTGGGAATCGAGAGGGGTCAAAGTTAAATGACCCTATATGGGGGGTTTGTTCGGGTCATCATCGGGTAGGTAGTTCGGGTCATTCCGTTGAAGGAATCCGATGCGCTTCTTCTGCTTGCGCTCGTTGACTGCCTCCTTTGTATGACTCCCAGCCTGTTGGTGAATCTCGCAATGGTGACGCACACACAGAGCCATGAGATTGTTCGGATCATAACAAACGCGCTTCATGGCTTCTTCGCCCTGGTCAATCACCGACTCGACTGGCACCTTGTGATGGATGTCCACCGCCAGCGCGTCGATGCCTCGCCACCCCTCGGCATAGCATATCTCGCAGTAGCCTTCCGTCTGCCTCAGTTTCCACGCCCGCAGCTCCTTCCACCGCTTCGAGTTCAATAGCTTCTGGTATCTTGGGTCTCGTGCCATAGTCGTTCACCATTCATATCCGTGTGGTCGGAAGTCCAAAGCATTCAGCGCATCCTCATTTTCACGCGCTGCCTGACGTTCGGCTTCGGTGGGTTCATGTTTCGGTTCCTCATGTGGGAATCGGTACTCGCTCTCTTCAATCATCTTGCGCCTCGCTTTCCGTTGGTGGTACGAAGTCTGTCTGCCTATGCTCACCCTCCCAGTCCTCAAAGTTGAACCGCTGGTCAGTAGCCACGCTGTCAGGTGTTCGGTGTTGTAATCCCTTGGTCTTCTGCCCGTAGGCCACCGCACGACCGTTATCCATTCGAGCAGCGTCCTCGAACTCTTGCCGCAGTTCACCATTCAGGTGCATGATGACCTCGGCATCGGCCAGTCGGTTGATGACTTCGCTCACTCGCTCACAACCAAGAATGATTCGAGCACGGAACAGCTTCATGTATAACTCCGGCATACAGATGTTGAAGATGCGCTCGAAGATGTCCATCACGTTCTCCGTCTGCGTCCACTTGTCGAAGAATGGCTTGTTGACCATCGTCGCCCTGAAGCCTTTCTTCTCGCCATCAGCATCTTGGAAGATATACACGGCTTGCGCCACCTCCTTATGCACCGTCGGGTCGGCAAGGTTGAGCGCGTCGGCCCAGCCGGTCATGTGCTCGAAGATAGCCATTGCCCGCTCTATCTCTTCTGATAGGTTGTGGCGGTCATCCATGTATCGGATAATCGTGTCGCACACCATCTGGATGAGCGTGTAGATGCTCATGTTCTTTTTCTGAGCTATCCGCGTCAGCCGCTCGATGGAGTACTTCGACAGCTTAGACGAAACGTTTTTGTATTTCTCGTCGTTCATTGTGTTATCTCTAAGTTAAGTTTATCTATCAATCCTGCCGCCTTGGGCATTGCCTTCTTCACCTCGTCGATGCTGGTCATGGGCTTGCGTTCATTCAATATGCGCACCACTACGTCGGCAATGTCGGCCTTGTCGCCGTCACGCTCTCGCCACCACTTCAACACGGGGTCGGTGTCAACGTGTATCTGGTCGTAGCCTATCTGCTTGGCCTTGGCTTTCCACTTGGCTATACCATCCCTGTCTGGGTAGAGCACCACCTTGCGCCCTTGCTTAATAATAGGTGATAACCGTTCGCGGCTCAGCATCTCCAACCCTCCGCACGCCATCCATACCTGTGTGGCGTGGTTGCCGTAGGCTATGGCCATCAGCACGGCGGTCTTCTCGCTCTCTACGATGTTGACGGTGGCGTTTGGGTACTTGTTCAACAGGTGCATACCAAAGAACGTCAGGCAAGGCTCCTGCTTGTCGGGGTCGTACAGATGTGGGAATGGGTACGGTGGTTCGTCGGTCATCTCATGCTTCTCTTCATCCCAATGTCTGCTCAACGTTGCATGTATGAAGTCGAAGTTCCATGATGCCTCCCTGTCGCGGTGGCCGTCAGACTTGTATTTCATCATCTTGCCAGTCCTCACGGCACCATTCTCGTCAATCTGCCAGAAGATGGTGTGACCGTTCTTGCCGTGGCCTACGTGGTAGTCATTCAACACTTCGCTGATACGCTTGCGTTGCACGTAGTCCCAGTTGACCATCTCAATTATCCATCTTATCAGGACGTCGTTGTCTGCGTTGGCTGCTCGTTCAGCCCGTTCTACCATCCACATCGGCAGTCGTAGCGGTTGCAATGGTGGAGGTGCCGGTCGTGGTGGCGGTGGTGTGTAGTTGAAGTCTGTCATGTCTGTCTCGATTGAATATTTTTTGCCTAACCATCTGATAGCGTCTGGGTAGCTGAGTCGTTCATGTTTCATCAGGAACTCGATCACACCACCTTTCTCGCCACACTTGAAACATTTATAGCAGTTCTTTTTCGGGTACACCACAAAGCTGCCAATGTGCCGGTCATCGTGGAACGGGCAAAGCCCAAGGTATCGGACACCCTTCTTTTTCAGCGTAACGAAGTCGCCTACGACGTCCTCAATCTTCGCGGTGTCCAGAATCTTCTCGATGATGAATTTGTCGATTCGTTTGCTCATAGTCACCAAAAATAGATTATCTGTATGCTGTGCGCATGTGCGCGTCGCGCGGGTGGGGGACGCTTGCCCCTTGCACCGCCGCCCACCCAAGGCGGCAGGGTGCAAGGTGCATGCGGACCACGCACGAGTTGAACCTTGGGTTTAACCCTCCTACACCTTTAGGTGTAGAGGGAGCTGGGTTTAACTCAGAACGGCAGGTCTTCAGGAGGTTGCAACATGTAGTGTCCGCCACTCTTCAGCGTAGTCTCTTCCAGATAGCCCATGTTGATTGCGGCTATCAGATCGGCCTGCTGTTTAGCGTCTTTCTTCTGACCACCAATATCGCCAAATACGGTCTTCTTAATCTGTACGCGGCTCATGGGCCATTCGTACTGCTCTTTGGCCTGTTCAATCCATTCACGTATCTGGCGTGGGTCATCGCATTCTGTCTGTTCCTTCGACTTGCTGTTCAGGTTCGCACCACGGGTAATGATGCGAGGCACACCAAGCTGACCAGCATCCTCAGTAATCTCGAACGTCCAGTCATCCATATCCTTGTCGCGGGCGTCCTGTTGCTTGACGGTGAACGTCACGCCTTCAGGCTTCTTCGACTTGATACTGATGAGCGTGTCGCTCACCTTGTTTCCCAGCTCAGTACCAATCCAACCACGCATCTTTGCCTCTTCGCTGTCATCCTTGCGCCCTGGGTTCTGGTGGAGTGCCAGCCAGATGCTCAGGTTTCGGGCTTCGGCTATCGAGCCAAAGTAGTCCAGTATCGCGGTGCCTGCCTCCTCGTCGTTGATAGACGGGATAATATCGCGCAGACCGTCGATGAACACTACGTCAGGCTGTATCGCGTCAATAGCCATTTTGATGAGCTCAAAACGCTTCACGTAAGGCTTCACGTTGTCTTCGTTAGGCATCGACTTCACCCACAGCACGGCAAAACGGTCGTTGGGCTCTTTCATGTCCCATCCGCAAAGCCAGTGGACTCGTCGCAGTACCTTGGCACTCGACAACTTCTCCATCTCCGTGTCGATATACAAGACCTTCGGCAGATGTCCCAGATAGTCGATGGTGCGCTGTGGCACCGTCAGCCCTGGCAGATATTGCTGTGTGCGCTCAGTGTCGCATCCAAGTATTGCAGCCATCAGCTGGCAGAACACCCACGTCTTACCGTTTTTCTTCTGTCCTGAGATAGCACCCAAGCCACCAATCTTCGAAAATGGCACGCCGTTGAACTCCAACATCGTGTATGGCTCCGGGTAGTCCTCTCGCGGGTCCAACAAGTAAGGTCGCAGCGTGTCTAACCTGATTTCGTCGGCTGACCTCGGTTGCGGTATGTTATTACTCTCTTCGTTCATAGTTTAATCTTCTTGAAGTCTCGCTTCTTCACGTCGAACATGTGCATCTGCGTCGGCATGGTCGTTAGCCAGTTGATAACCTGGAGTGTCTTCAGTTCGTCATCGCCTGTGCGGTCAGCCAACAGACGAATCATGTTGTACCACCAGTCACAGTCCTCTGCGAAGTCGTTAGCTTGTTCGTGCTTGTAAAGTCCAAGCGTTGTACGTTTGGCGCATTTCTGGACATCCTGAAGGGCTTTCGATAGTTGTTTGAAGCGTAACTTATCCTCACGCTCGAAAGTAGCCCCAAACGGTCTTAAAATGCACTCGGCATCCATCACCAGCGTCTCGATGACGTCCGACAGACAGTGCGCCATGTTCAGGCACACCGTAGCCTTCTCCACCATGCTGTGCAACTCCTCGCGGCTCTTGCCCGTCGTTTGGGTCATGTCGCAGCGGTCAATCACGTCGTCAAGTTCGTCGCGCTCTCTTGTCTCTTCTGCCATAGTCTCTAATTATTATGAGTGGTGACCTCTGTAGGCCACCACTCGCTGAAGAATTCATCAGAACGGTAGGTCATCGCTATCTCCTCCATGATTTTCGTCGTCTGTGGGCGCGTTTTGTGGTTGCGTTGGTGTAGTTGTTTGCTGCTGAGCGTTCGCACTGTCAGCGGCCTCGACATTAGCCTTCTGGATAATGGTGATGTCACCCGTGCGGATGTCGTTAAAATACTTGCCGCTACCCTGTGGATATTCACGGCAACTCAGCGCAATTCTTACCTTGATTTTGTCGTTCTCAGCCAGCTTGTACTTCTCGATGTTCTCGTTACGCACATTCAGCAGGATGTTACGTTCGTAGATGTCCGACGGGTTCTCATAGAATTCGAAAATAAAGTCCTGTGTACGATACGGATTTCCCGTTGATTGAGCAACTCCTTCTTTCAGTGGCAGGAGCCTAACCACACGTCCTTGTAATTCCATAACTTTGTTGTTTTATAAATCTTTGAATTTTTCAACTATGTCGTTTATCTCCGTCACACACGCCTCGACCTTCTCGATGCGTTTCTTCTTCTCCTGGAGTTGCGAGAGTATCATGTTGACGTTCTTAATGAGCTCGCCACCAGAGATTATATTCAACTTCTCGGCCAGTTTCGAGTTCTTTTCTTGCAGACCGTCGATGGTTTCTTGCATTTTCATGATCTTGTTGTGCAATTCCTCGATGATGCCGCAATCGTCACCATCACCACCTTTGCCAGTGGTGTGGGTCTCTATCAGTTCGCAGCGCACCCACTCAGGAGCACCGCTGATGAATGCCCTGACGCTCTTCGTGGTGAAGCAAACGTTGAGCACCTTGCCAGGCACCCCTTCGGCAGTGGTAATCTTGTCGTAGGGCCGCCACACTTGCTTTTGAAATTCTTGCTCTGTCATTTCTATTTTGAATTTTAAATGTTAAGCTGTCAGTACCATGTAGCGGCTGTTGTACGGCCAGTCATCCTCGCCGTTCGTCACCGTAAAATCTGGTACAAATTCATAGTCATATATCGCTACGCAGCAGTCAGGCCAGTGCCTGTGATTATACTCCTCACGTTCGCACCATGACAGCGGCAATCCGCGAGAATCCTGTGGCTCACTCAGGAAATCACCAGGTGGCACTTGGTAGTTCGATGCTTCTCTGTCGTAGGCACCCTCAATCTGCTCCGCTGTCAAATTCTCGCAGCGTTTCGCGGCCCGCTTCATCATCTCTACCCATTCTTTCGGAAATGGGCAGTGCCATTCACCGCTGCCTGGTTGCCGCTTTTCGTATATCATACATTTCCAGCAGCGATTGCCACTATCAGGAACACCACCAGCCCGATGTGTGTTAACACCACCTGGCCATTAGTAAACGATTCACCTGCGATGGCTGAGAACATCATGTTGTTCTTATACCACCATTCCATAAATTTCTCTTTCATGATTCTGTTGTTTTAGATCGTTTTCAATAAGACACCCCTCTGCGTTAGTGGCTTGGGTAATCACGCACCTCTCGTCAAGGTGGCCGCATTAATGTCTTATCAGTCTGGAGTGGCTTAATGCTCCAACGGCATGCACCGCAGTCTCCTAATGGCTCTCTCCCCTTCGCCGTTGTCACTTGACAACTATACTCAGCAGGGTCTCTCAGCCTAAGCACCAGTCCCACTCCTTTCAGGGCCTTCCCGTCGTCTGCCTCACGGCCTTTGTGCGTGCCACGGTCTTTCAGTGTTTGCCTACTCAACAAATTACCTCATCAGTAATCGCGCTTGGGTTCCCCTCTCGTCTGTTATCTTTATCCTGGAATCCTTTCCAGTGTCCACGATGTCAAAGACCTATTCTCCTTTCATCTTGCAGAAGGTGATGGATTCGAACCACCGACATTCGGTTTTGGAGACCGACGCTCTACCAACTGAACTAACCTTCCCTGTCTTGTCCTTTGCGTTGCGATTCTATCGCAACAACTTCAAATCATCGTAAACCCCGTTGCGGATGTTCTCGGCTATCTCATGCTGAGGGTAGGCCCACCTCGTGCCGCGCTTCTTGCCACTGATGGTACACTTGATGCGAACCTTCTTTCTCGGCAGAATGTCACCGTATTCCTCCAGCCAGTCCTTCGTGAACATCTGGAACTGCTTGCACAGCTCGTCAGCAGTCAGCCATCGCTCCTCCAATTTGAGCAGAACTGCCGTCGTAGCCTTTTGCACCTCAGCCATGATGTCCTCTCTTAACTTTCTGTCCATAGTTCTTTTTAGTTAGTTTATTCTTGCCACTATGCCTCTCGCTTTTCCGCGAGGTCATTTCGTCCTCGTTATGCTCACAGCTTTTGCTTCGTAGTCAGGTTTGAAGGTGAACTCCAATCCCTCCTCGTTCTTCAGCTGCTGGCATGTCTGGCGTGCAGATGGGATCTTTTTACCATCTGTCAGGGTGATAATGCGCGTCTGTCCGATGTGCATCTCTCGCAACTCCTGTCGTGTAACTTTCTCTTGTGCCATACTTTAAACTTTCTTAATTTTTATCGTGTTCAAGTACAACATCGGAAGAAAATCCTTATCTTTGCAATCCGCACCCTCGCAAAGTGCTTGCAAAGTTGGCAATGTCCGCTTTTGCTGAAAAGGCGACCTTCGCCTGACGGATATTCTTTTGCCCGATGTGTACTTACTTACTTTCGGGTGCAAATATAAGAATAAAAAATGACACGACGTGCAAATACAGGCTAATTTATGCAATTATTTAAGTAATTTTAAGAGAAAACATACTAATTTGGACTAATTTATGGTCGATACACGAGAAAAGTTCCGCGAAATGCTGAATGACATAGCCGCCACCGACGGCATCACAAAGTTCAATCAGCTGGCAGAGATGACTGGTATCAATGCCGTCACCTTCACGCGCATTAAGAACAACGAAATAAAGTCGGTCAGCGTCGAAACGTTCAATAAGCTCAATGCAGCTTTTGACAATCGCTACAACCTTCGCTGGTTCCAGGGTGACTCACCATATATGACTGTCAAAGAAACCATCGAAGCCAAAGACAAACTGCCCGTGTCGCAAATCATGCCCGACTCATCAGCAGAAATCATCGCATCCCTGAAGCGTGAGTTGGACAGACAAGAGAAATCGTTCAATGCTCAGCTTGCAGCCAAAGACGAAACCATCGCCACAAAGAATGCTCAGCTTGCAGACAAAGACCGCACTATTGAAAAATGCGAGCAAACAATCAAAACCCTTCAAGACCAAGTTTTTGACCTTCGTCACCTCCTGTCACAGAAGATGACCAAAGACGAATTGGATAACTACCCCTTTGTAATCGGAGTTGCTGACGACCACAAAAAGTCACGTAAACGAACATAATATATATATATGAAACAACAACTACACCTACTTCCCAGATTGTCACATATACAAAATAACTCAAATGTTTTACACTCCTCAATTTTAATTATTAACAAACCCCGATAAATAGGGAGAGCCCTCCACATTACACATGACCCCAAACGGATCACATGGAAGATGGAGGGTTTCGGTGGGAAAACACTGGAATCCTCTTTATTTACGGGCTAAAACAAAGGAATTATGAAAAATATGTTTTACGGGATTTTATCGGATTTTGTCGGATTTCGCCACGAAATGTTTTACACATGTTTTACACTTTCGCCTGAAATGTTTTACACTTTCATGAATTTAGACGTAATGACTAAAGATTTTGGCTATGTTTTCAACTGCAATCGTATTTGATAGACGCAAACAAGCGACGAAGGATAAGGAAGGTGCGCTGGAGGTTCGTGTGACCATTGAACGCAAATCATATTGGATAAGTACAGGCATGCGCGTGTTAAGAAAGCATTGGGCTGGTGCAGTGGTTGTGCGTCCTGATGCTGACGCTTTGAACAACCGGCTCGGCATTATAGTGAGGCGTGTCAATGAGAAGTTTAATGAGTTCATAGATGCACGAAAGCCGATTGACGTGGCGGTGATTCGTGACTACATCTATGGTGGTACTCAGACGGACAAAAACAAGAATGGTCTTTATGATTGGCTCGAAAAGACTATACCGATGCTGGATATTGAGGAGGTAACGCGCAACAGATATTGGCTGGTTGTTGACCGTATGAAGGAATTTGGTGGTTTTAATGTCTGGCAAGACTTTACGGTGGAGAATATCTATGAATGGAACGCGTGGTTGCATAAGTTGAAGGCACAGACGAAGCGTGAAGATGAAGAAAAGAACGTCAGCGACAAGACGGTTTATAACTACCATAAGTGCCTGAAGGCTTTGTTACATCGTGCTGTCGATGTCGGCATATTGACAAGTAGCCCATACGAGCGGCTGAAGGGGAAGTTTAGCCGTGGGGATGAGGACAACTTCGAATACTTGACTGAGGATCAGATGATGCTCATTGTAAATTTGCACCCTGTTCCTGGTTCTCAAATGGAGACTGTGCGCGACTTGTTTGTATTCCAGATGTTCACCGGCTTGGCTTATGCCGACATGCAAGCATTCGACATCAGGAACTACCACAAAGAAGGCGAAGTGTGGACGGCTAACGGTAAACGCATCAAGACAGGTGTGCCATACGTGAGCGTACTGCTGGCTCCAGTCGTGGATGTTCTGGAACGTCATGGAATGGCTGTTCCGCAAATGCCGAATCAAAAGTACAATGCACTGTTGAAGACGATGGGAATGGTGATTGGTATTGAAGGCTTACACTCTCATCTGGCCCGTCATACATTCGCGACCTATATGCTGTCAAATGACGTCAAGGTGCAGAACCTGATGAGAATGCTTGGGCATAAAAACATACAGCAGACAATGAAGTATGCAAACGTGCTGGCAAAGGATGCGCGAAATGATTTTGACATGGTATCAAAGAAATTAAATAAAAAATTAACTATTAAAAAATGAAACGAATTATCTTAATGGTTGTTGCGGTAGCCATAATGACCGCATGCGAAAAAACAATTACTTCAGACAGCGAAGGGAATGTCAAGATGACGTTCATACCTACAACACATGACGTTACACGGGGGACGGTTAGTATAGGTGACTACTTTAACAGATTAGCCGTACAGGTGTTTGACCAAGAAGGCAATAAAGTATTCGCACAATCAAAAACGCAGACGCGGGATGATGATGATTTTGGGACACTGAGTGTCGGGCTAAAAGCAGGAACATATATTGTGGTTGCTGTTGGACATTCTTCTCCAGTCACACCTACTATTAAATCTACGGAACTTGTTCAATTTACAGCTAAAGATGGAGTAAAGAATAGTGATACATTTTGCCACTATGGATCTGTAACGATTGACGCCGAGCATACAAACCATGAATTGAAAATGAACCGCGTGGCTGCAAAGATAATGTTTACATTCACCGACGAAACGATGCCAGATAGCTACGCAGGTCTGAAGATAGATTATACAGGTGGGTCGGCAAACTTTAACCCATCTACGGCAGAAGGTTGCACGAAGAGTAGCCAGTCAGAGACGCGGACAAACCGCGCCACACAGTATGCCGTCTTTACGTTCCCTTATCTCTCTGCTGACGGAAAACTGAAAGTAACGCTTTCGGCTCTTGATAAAGACCAAAATGTACTGACAACCAAAGTACTCACGGAAGTACCTGTAACGCGCAACCGTATTACAAAATGCGTAGGACCGTTGTTTGGAGAAGGCGACTACAATATTATCCAAACCAATTTTGGCATAACTATCAACGAAGACTGGGACGGCGAATATGAGTACGAATTTTAAACAACAAACATCATGAAACGTATATTATATATTATTGTGGTGACATTGGCTTGTGTCGCTTGTTCAAGAAGTGAAATTCCTTACGAAGAATCTCACAAAACTGTGGCTGTTACATTCAACGTTAGCGGTGACTTTACGCTCAATACTAACAATATGACGCGCTCGCTGACTGCCGACGGCAAGGATATGACAGATTTATGGGTACTTGATTATCAGAATGGAGTACTTGCTCAGCAACTACATAAAACATCCTCAGATACAGACTTTGGACAGCCTACACTCGACCTCACACTTGGTGCTCATCATGTTTACTTTATAGCAAGTCGTGGCTCTGGAGCGACATTGAATAATACGGATAAGACTATAACGTTCACAAAGGTACTCGATACGTTTTGGAAAGATTATGAAATTACTGTTTCTTCTGGTAGTTCATCCGCTTCCCGCTCTGTTGCTTTGGATCGTGTGGTCACAAAATTGAAACTCGTATTTTCTGATGCTATCCCAACAGGTGCAGCGATGTTTAATATCTCGCCAACTGCGTGGTATTACGGATTCAACTACCAAACAGGAGAACCGTGTGCTGTCACAACGTCACAACCGATTCCCGTCAATATTCCATCTACTGAAATCGGTGTCGTCAACGAAACAGTCAGCATATTCGGTTTTTCTTCTATAACAGAATGGGCTACTGATATTGACATCAACTGCAAAACTAATAATAACGATGTGCTTGGTTCGGCTGTAATCACTTCCGCACCGTTTGTCCGTAACCGTGTCAGTGAGTACACTGGACCTCTCTTTGTCGACACTGGTTCAATAATGCTTTCGCTGAACATAATATGGGATGAACCTATCGTTGGAACATGGTAACAATAAAGGAGCGGTGGTTGCCGCTCCTTTTCGATTTATTCATCTTTCGGCTCGTAAGGGCTCCAGTCCATAGCGGCCTTCTTCTGCCATCCCTCTTCGACGCACTGCTCAATCCATGCCAGACCGCCCAGGTAGAACTGAGCCAGTTCTTCCATCGACTCAAACTGATGATACACATCCGCACCGTTCTCGTCAGTGCCCAGCTTGAACGTCTTCGGAAACGTCACCTGCTCAGGATACATCGCGGCAGCATCATGCACGGCCTTGAAGTTCTGGCGGTTCTCCCAGTTTAGAGTCACCGGCTTATCCTGCCACACGTAGCCTTTTTCAGATTTCTCATCCGTCCTTGCGTCAATGTCGGCGATGACAGCCTGCTTGATCTGCTCCAGCGAGGGCTTCGCCGTACGGTTCTTGTTGAAATACACTTCCTGCCAATAGGCATTCTTCTTGCCGTCAGCTTTGAAGTCGTAGCTGACAATCACTTGCGTCGCGTTCTCCCGGATGGGAACGAAGCACGCTTTTGGTCCATGCATTTTTGCCATATCTATTCCGTTTAAAAGTTTCTACCCTACGCCGATAATCAATCCGTGGGTTTACCAAACAACGTCATGTCACGATTGAATGTAGATACCTTTATGAATTTCTTACGCAAAAACATTGCTCTACGTATGCGATATGTCTTGTGGTGGCTCAGCACACCGAGGAAGGAATTGACGGAGCGATACACTGCTTCAGCATCGTTGGTTTGCATATTCCTGATGTTACGTTCCATGCGTCGCAGACAGTCATTCGACGCATAGGTCCTGTAGGGCTTGACAAATGCGCCCAGGAACTCCACGCCGTAACAGATATTCGTCACCGTCAGCTTGCCAAGGTGTAAGGTCAGTCCGAGTTCTGTGGATAGGAACTGCTGAATCTTCGGCACCAGTGACAGCAGCCACTCCTTATCGGTGCTCACCACGTAGGCATCATCTACATATCTGCCATAGTGCTTGCATTTCAATGTCCGCTTCATGAATTGGTCGAAGACATTCAGATAGACATTGCTGAACAGCTGGCTCGTCAGATTGCCGATAGGCATGCCTTTGCCTGTATTCACAAAGCGCATGCTCTTCGCTGGGTCGAGACCTATCCAGTCGTCTTCAGAGCCTACGATGTGGCAGTTCTCATTTGGATCAAGCAAGATGATTTCCTTGGTCATCCATAATACGAAGTCCATGTCTATCGTTTCGCACCATAGCTTGCCTCGCTTTTCTACTGGATGACCGGACATTCTGTGCAGGCTTTCCGTTGCTATCTCCAGCAGCTTGCGCCTGTCTATGTGCATGAAATACCCGCGAATGTCAAGTTTCATCACATAGCATTTCCTTGTGTAGTTATGGCTTGCCTTTCGGATGTGTGCTGCAAGCCTGTTGATACCATAATGCGTACCACGTTCGGGTACGCAGGAATAACTGTCGGCAATGAATGTACGCTCAAACAGTTCGTGGGTATAGTTGTAATAGAGATGATGCACCACACGGTCACGGAACTGAGCGGCAAAGACCTCCCGCTTCTTCGGGCGTTCTATGATAAAACAGGATGAAGGTGCTGGCTTATACGTTCTGTCCCACAACGCGTCCCTTAGCTCCGTCAGGTTTTCCATCAAGTGTTTCTCGAACCTTATGACGTATGGCTGGTTGCCCTTATGACGCTTGGCGCATAGAAACGCCACATACAAGTCCATCAGCAATGCTTCGCGTGTCAGTGTGTATGCCATTTATTTCCTTTCCTTGTCTCTGTTATTAGCCGCTATCCTGGCGAGTGCTGAACAGCCCTAACCGAGTTGCCGTTGTACCGATTGTTGTTGTTCTGAGGATTTACCGAAGAACTATTGAAGTTCAAGTTGTACGCGTTGTCAGCGGAGTTCCAACTGGATGACCAGTAGTTGCCGTTCGTGCCGCGATTGTTGAGCGACGTACCGTTACCGTTGCCAGCCGCAGGGAAGAATAATCCTCTATACGCGGTCATCACCTGTCACGAATATACGGCAGGACGGCTTGCGCCAGAACCACCGTATTTCTTCTCATTTTTCCCACTCATCGCAGGACGGATGACCTATGAATTCGCCTTGAACAGCCCTTAGCTACCCATTCTTTGCGGGAGGTCTTTTTGTTGCTATAATAATGATGAGAGTTGCCGCTTCAGTGTGGCAATAAACTCTGCGTTCTCTGCCGGAGTCTTCGACTCGATAGGATAGGAGAGCACCTGCGACAGAATCTGGAACATACCTACTCGCCCGCCGTCGGTATCTACATTTGATGTCGTGCGACTGGCTTTTTGCGCCTGCTTGGTGTCTTTCTCCGGCAGCGCGTGCTTCCATTCCTCGAAGGCGGCAAGCAGCTCTTCGTAGTTAGATGATTCCTCGTCAAACGTGGTGAGCGTAAATTCTGCGTAGTCATCGACGGTGTTCGGGTCGAAATCCTCGAAACCTATCATGAACTTCGCCAGCGACTCTAATGGGAAGCCTACGCTGACATACTCGCCTTTCTTCGTCACGTAACGGTTTGCGGTGAGCATTTTCATATCGCCGCGCTCTTTTTGCATTTCCTCCGTACATACTACGGTCTTGATAAGCCATGCCGACCATTCGTATGCGCGGAAGAATTTGCCGTCCTTATGCAGGAATATCTTATTCCAGCTTTCCGGGTCTTTTCTTAATTTCTCAAATTCTAATGCTGGAGTTAGTCTCATAATTTTTATTTTATTTAGTTCCGCCATTTTCTCCTTTGGCACGGCTCGCTCGTGGCGAGCCTGTATGTGCCAAAGGGTAAAATGTCGGGTGTAGGCGAATTACTGAACAGCCCTAACCGAGAAGCCGATGCACCGATAGCTGTAGTACTGAGGACTTACCGAAGAACTATTGAAGTACAAGCTGTACGCGTTGTCAGCGGAGCCCCAACTGGATGACCAGTAGTAGCCGCGCGTGCCGCGATAGAGGAGCGACGTACCGTAACCGCGGCCAGCCGCAGGGAAGAAAACATAAACGCTGTGGTCAGTCTTCTTCATAAATTTGCGGCCAGCAACTCCTGTGCCGTTGAAGTCAGCCACCCACTCATTGTCGGTGTTGTCATACAGCTCCTGGAAGTCGTCCTTCGTTGGCAGGTGCCAGGGAGAACCCAGCAGGGCCAGCGCAGCGTCATGCTGTGCGTCGTTGGTCGGGATGTTAGCACCGACACTTGCACCAGGCGTTGAAGCATACGGACCGCTGTTGCTCGTACCGAAGTCGTAGCTGTCATCGAAGGTCGAGCCGTTCGATGAGAAGTGAGGTACGATGTTGCCCCAAGAGAAGTATGCACCGAAATCGGTCTCTTCACCAACCTTGTAACCACCATTGCCGTCTGAAACGATATTTCCGACGGCCCATTTCTTGCCGCTGGGCAGTCCGAGGTCAACGAAGCCTGCCTGCTCGATGTACTCAAAGGTGAGTGACTTGGCAGTGGTGTCGGCCCAGTTCTTGGTCACGGCAGCAGGTGCAGTGTAACCCGCGAGGGCTGACGGCGTGCAGGTGTAGTTGATGCCGTAGGCCACCTTCAGCGTCGGCGAGGCGTTGGTCAGCGTGCCGAGCGTCGTTCCACCGTTGGTCACGGCAACAGAGCATGTCGAAAGGTCTCCGTCGCCTGCGTCCTTCGTGATGCTGATGGTCAGCACCTCGGTAGAGTACAGGGCCGTGATGGTGTGGTTCGTGGTGTCAACGGTGATGCTCTCGGCATACTCATTGGCACTCGGCGCACCGCTCTGGCAGGCCGCTATCGGATTGATACCCGCAGGCACCAGCACCTCTACGGAAGACTGAGCACCCGTGAAGTCGAGATAGCCGTTGGCAGAGATGCCCGTCGCACTGACACGGATCACCGTCGAGGCGATGTCAGTGTTGCTGGCCTGGTTGGTGCTCACGTTCAGTGTGTAGGCTGTGGTGGCATAGGTCAGCGTGATGCTGCCGCTGCTCTCCGTGGCCGTGGCGGTATAGCCATAGACGGTCTCAGCCGTAATGGTCGGCGTAAGGTTGGCGGGCACCTTCACGGAGTCGTTGATGGCGGTCAGCGTGGCGGGTGTGGTCTGTCCCGTGTAGGCGACGGTTACGCCTGCGCCTTGCGGGTTCGTACCCTGAACGTTTCCGTCCTTCGTGGTCACGATGCTCGTGAGCGTCAGGATGGTGGTCAGATAGGTGGCCGTCTCGGTCTGCACGCCTCCAAGGAACGTGCCGCTGATGGCAGCAGGTGTCTGATAGCCGTCGGCAACCAATGAGTTGAAGGTAATCTCATAGGTGTCGTTAGCCTCCAAACTGGCGGTGAATACTCCCGCGCTGCCTGTCATGGCGACAGCTGTGCCACCATTCACGGCAATCATCGGAGCAACGCTGGCGAGTGCTATAGCATCGCTGTCGCTCATCGAGACGGTCAGCTGAAGCACACCATAGATATAGGTGGCCTTCGGAGCAGTCATCGATGCGCCGGTAGCCGTTGCGCTGTAAGCAGCAGGCGTGGCGTAGCCGTTCACGTTGGCATAGGTGATGGTGAAGGCCGTACCTGTCGGGACGTTGGCCGTCTGGTTGTTAGCAGTCAGCACTTGGTCAGTACCGCCCTGATAGCTGACGGTAGCCTGAGCACCGGCAGGTGCAGCACCCTCCACTCCTCCGTTCTCACTGACCATGTTCACGGAGATCACGGTGGTCTCGTAGGCAGCGGTAATGATGCGCGATGCGGTCAGCACAGTCACGGTCTTGGCGTAGTTTGTCACATCGTCAGCCGTAGCCGTCGGCGTGAGACCTGCGGGAACCTTGACGGTACCATTGTTGCTCACCTCCTTGGCGGTGGTCAGACCCGTGTAGGTCACGCTCACCTTCTTGGCGGCAATCGTCGCATCTGGTGACTGGTTAGAAGTCACATAGACAGTGTAGATGTCCGTCTGATAGGTGGCAGTCTTCGTCTCTACGCCACCGCCGAACGTGCCGGTGATGGCAGCAGGAGTCTGATAGCCGTCTTCGACAAGAGAATTGAAGGTTATCTCGTAGGTGTCGCCCACTTCGAGGTTTGCAGTGAACGAGCCAGCAGAGCCGGTCATGGCAACTGGTGTGCCGCTGTTCACGCTGATCATCGGGGCAACGCTGGCGAGTGCCGTTGCGTCGCTGTCTGACATTGAGACATTCAACTGAAGCGCACCGTAGATATACTTCGCCTTAGTAGCGGTCATCGATGCACCCGTGGCCGTTGCGCTGTAGGTAGCGGGAGTAGCGTAGCCACTCACGGCAGCGTAGACAATAGTGAATGCCGTACCAGTTGGCACTTTAGCCTTCTGAGTGTTGTCTGTCAGTTCCTGGTCAGCACCACCAGAATAGCTAACCGTAGCCTTTGCACCTGTTGGTGCTGTACTCTCTACACCACTTGTCTCGCTGACCATCTCGACGCTGACAAGCGTGGTCTGATAGGCAGCGGTGATGATGCGAGAAGCAGCCAGCACGGTAACTTCCTTGGCATAGCCCGTCTCATCTGGAGCGGTAGCGGTAGGTGTCAGACCGGTGGGGACCTTGACGGTACCATTGTTGCCGACCTCCTTTGGAGTAGCCAGACCGGTATAGCTAACGCTCACCTTCTTAGCGGCAATAGTCGCATCAGGTGACTGATTGCTGGTGATGTACACCGTGAAGATGGTGGTGTCATACGAGGCACTGACGGTCTTCGTACCCGTCGGCATGATGAAGGTCTGGTCGGCTGGTGTGGCGTAGCCTTCAACGTCAGTGAAGTGTACCACCACATTGCTCAGCGGAGCGACGGGGATAGGTGCACCGGTGTAGGCAATCGGTGTGCCGCCATTGATGGCAACGGTAGCACCGGCAAGAGCCAATGCTGTGGAGTCGCTGTCGCTCATACTCAGGTTGACAACCACCACGCCCTGTACGTATTCGGCCTTGGTAGCGGTCATCGAGGTGCCGGCAGCTGTGCCACTGTAGCCCGTAGGTGTGCCGTAGTTGCTGACGGCAGCATAGGTGATGGTGAAGGGGGTGCCTGTAGGTACCTTGGCAACCTGACCGTTAGTGATGGTCTGGTCTGTGCCACCGGAATAGCTGATGGTACCTGCGGCACCTGTAGGAGCGGAGGTCTCTACACCTGCAACGTTCGATACCATATTCAGGGCTACGAGTGTGGTAGAATAGGCGACTGTAGCCATGTAGCTCACACCCTCTGCTGTGGCAGCAGCGGTGACGGTCTTCGCATAGTTGGCGATGTCGGGTGACACGATGGTCAGCGCACTGCCAGTAGGAACCTTCACAGCCACACCAGCGGCAACCTCTGTGCCGTTGATCTCAAAGGTGAGACCTGTCAGCACGGGGTCGATGATGGCCTGGGTGCTCTGGTTAGAGGTGGCGTTCACGCTCACAAGAGTGGTGTCATACTGCACGTCGATGCTGAGTGTAGAAGAATTGACGGTGATGGTCTTGCGATAGCCCGTCACGTCGGTAGAGGTGGCGGTGGGTGTCGTACCAGTCGGCACTTTGATAGTGTCACCGTCAGTCAGTTCCTTGCTCACACTCTGTCCGGCATAGACATAGCTCACGACGACCTTTACATTGCTGATGTCGGTCTTGTCAGGCTGGTTGCTGTCCACACCGACAGTATAGATGTCTGTTGAATACTGAACGGTAGGCTTGACGACTGTAGTACCTTCTGCCGTGAATGTAGCGATGCTCGGTGTGCGATAGCCTTCCACGTCTGGGAAGACAACAGCGACTGATGAGCCTGTGGCGACCTTGATAGTCTCACCGCTGTTAACTGTACGGCCTGCCACTGTAGCCTGAACAGCCGCAATCACTGGATCAGTGCCGAGGTTGGACTCCCATGAGATAGTGACGAGAGTGGTCTGATACACCAACGGAGGCGTGAGCTGTGCGGTGGAAGCGGTGCCGGTGTAGTCGGCTGGTGTCACATAGTTGGTGATGGCATCGCACGTCACGGTGATGCTCTGACCCATAGCGACCTTCAGCGACTCGCCGTAATTGACGGCAACGCCATTGATAGTACCAGTAGCACCTTCGATGGTGCTGTCACCTGCGCCCTGGTTAGATGTGGGCTGGAATGTTACCACGCACGTTTCGTAGTTGAAGTTCAGCGTGCGCTCACCGGCAACCGTTGACTCGAAGCTCTGTGTGTTGCTGGCCAGATAGTAGCCGGTCTTGCTGCCTACAGTCACAACAACCTGCTGGAGAGGACTGATGCGGCAGAACAGCGTCTCGCCTGCCCATACGGTATCAAGGATGGTCTCGTTGTCAGCTTCGACCTTGACTGAAACACCATTGAGCGATGTATCGCCTGTCTGGTTACTGTTCAGGTTGATCCACAGCTTCTGACGAATGTCGGTGCTACCACCTCCGATGCCCCATGTGGCGACACCGCTTTCGAGGTGCAGCAGTTCATAGACATCATAGCCTGTGGTGCTCTCAGCATTCGGCACAATGCGCTTGTCACCGACAATGTGGTTGGCGGTCTCACCGAGTGCATTGGTGTAGGTCAGCGTGCTTCTGTCAGGTGCGTTCTGTGCCTCGACGGTGACGTTACGCTCACCAACCTGTGTCTGCAAGCGGGTGTCCTTGGCATCCACTTCCTGCTTTGTGTAGTAGTTGGAGAGGTCCACACTTGTGGTGTTGACCTGCTTCCAATAATAGACAGGATCATGGGTAGTGTCGTAGATAGTCACCCACCAGTCGCTGGCGTTCTGGCCCTGCTGTGATGATGGTGTGAGATATACCTTACCCATCGTATCAGCAGAAGCGGTAGGCAGTGTCTGCACATCCACGAACTGCACACCGGCAGCTGCGAGGATGGCGTTAGCGATACCCTCAGAGGTGACGGGGTTCTGACTACCTTGCGTCGGTGTGCTGTCGAAGGTCAGCACGTTCTGCTTGGCAGCGAACATCTCCGTGAGTTCCTGACTGGTGGGAAGGTCTGCCATCTTCTGAACAAGCAGCGCGGTGATGCCACTATTGAGTGCTGCCCACTGTGTCTCAGTGAAACTATTGCTGGCCATCTCGTAGTCCTTCACCCATGCACTGCCATTGTAATGATAGCGGGCATAGATGGTATTGCCGTCGCTGTCGGTAGAGGTGACAAAGGCGAAGTCGTTGACAGACATACCGGTCAAAGCGTTTAGTTGCTCGACGGTCTGATAGACACCATCGAAGTTCGGGGCAGCCTCCTGAACCTTGCCATCGACATACTGCTTGTCGGTGAGCTTGTTCTGACTTGTAGCACCAGCTGGGAACAGGCTTTCGATAGCCTGGAAGATGTTATACAGCGCACCGCTGACAACGGGGTTGGTGCTGTACTGTGTGGGCTGAAGGTCGAAGGTCAGCTTGTCCTGCTTACTGGCAAGAGCTGAGAAGATGCCGCCACTCTGTACGGGGTTTTGTGAGTTCTCCGTAGGTGTGGTGTCGAAGGTCAGGCGGTCCTGCTTGGTGCCGATGAGCTGCTGGAGTACGTCATTCGTGGGGAGGTTGGTCAGCTTGGCAACCAGCAATGCTGTGATGCCTGACTGAATCGCTGCCCACTGTGCAGCGGTGAAGCTGGAGTTATTCAGGTTGTACTCGAACACCCAGCCTGTGCCTTCTACATACTTGTAACGGCTGTAGACGGTGTTACCCTCTGCATCCTTGCTGACGACATATCCGTAGTCGTTAGCATTGGCAGGGACCTGCTGCAACTCAGCAAGGCTGTTGAACGTACCCTTGAAGTCAGCCGTGGCGGTCTGGATGCTGCTATTGACGAAGTTCTTGTCGGCTAACTGGTTCTGTGCGCTGGCAGCTTCCGGAATCAGTGCTTCTATAGCGTCAATATCATCGGCATTGGCTTTTTCAGCAGCCTTGGCGCGGGTTTCCTCGTCGTCAATATTCTGCTGGAGCTGTGCGTCAGCCTGCTGGCGTGCCAGCTCCTCAGCGTCGATGTCATTGGTGTTCTGTTGCTCGGCAGTACGTGCACGCAGTTCTTCAGCGTCGATATTCTGCTGAAGCTGTACCTCTGCACCCTCGGCACGGGTTATCTCATTGGAGAGGTTTCCGGCGATCTCATTCTCCTTACCCTTAGCACGGGCTTCCTCAGCATCGACATCGGCAATGCGAGCCTGCGTCTCATTATTGATGTTCTGCTGCAACGTTTGCTCAACACCCTGGGCACGCTCGCGCTCAGTCTGGACGGCAGCACTGCCGCTTTGACCGATAGCGTCGATATTCTGCTGAAGCTGCTGCTCAGCCTCCTGAGCGCGTTCGCGCTCTTCGGTTACTGACTGCTCACGGTTTTCGGTTTCCGTGGCAATAGCCTCCTGGTTAGGAGTTACCTGGTCGAGAAGTGCCTGCACTTCCTTACCTGTTTGCGATAAGCGATAAGTTGTATCCATATTTTTATTCTGTTATTAGTGATTTCAAAACCAATATATATTCGGTGTCAGCTGTGATCAGTCGGTCGCCCTCAGTAGTTGCCAGGTATTGGTAGTCGCTGGCGACATCACTCTGGTCGATGCGTTCGTAAGTCACCTTGTGCTCGCACTGAGAAGGAGCGGGTACGCATGCAAACTTGGGGAGTGGTGTGGTACAAACGAAGCATAGCAGCTGCTCGTCAACCTCCGTTCTCAGACCGTCATGACAGTCTATATCAGGAATCAAATATGTGCAACGTGCTGTCACACGACCAACCATCTCGTCAGTATTGAAAATAAAGAAGAAACCATCTACACTGAAGATTGTGTCGCTTTTCTTGATGGTCAACTTTTGACCCATCATGCCCCACGACAACTCAATCTCGAAGTCGTCCGTCTCCATATTGAAGCCGTCATGGTCAATGCGAATCTGGTACTTGGCTTCATCGCCTTGCATTAAAATATTTTTGCAATCCATATTATTCTGCGTTTTCGGGTTCTACTTCGGGTTCAAATTTCGGTTCGTCTGCCAGTCGCATATACGGCTTTACCATCATATCGAAAGAGCGGTTATAGTACAAGTTCTGCTGGCTCACTGGAGAACGCTGTGTATAACTCATCTCCACCAACATCAGCGAGGCATGGATGAGTGCAGCAGGTATGGGCTTATCCTTAGTACCAAACTTTGCCACTACCTCGTCATAGGTACGTGCTATGACATTCAGTACCGTCTCTTCTGCACTCTCGCCATAGAGTTCGAGCAATCCATCTTCGCAGTCGAAATCGATTCGAGAATGTTGCTTGATGTAGTCAATCTTCAACCATTTCATATCTATTTTATTTTTGTCCTTTATGCAACCGACAAAAATGCTGTAAAGGTTTACTTAGCAGCCTTTAAGCACAAAAAAGCGAGGCCCTATGGTTGGGTCTCGCCTTGCTGTGCTAATTGTGCATTCCACGCTTTCATGTCTTCCATGAGTTCTGTACGTTCATCTTCGGTCAGTGGTGGTTCGTCGTTGTAGTCGTCGTCATCCTCAAATAGTGACGGGAACATATCTGCAACTGTTTTGCCATTTGCATTTCTCATTGCGTAAGTGGCTGCGTACACGCATTCAGCCATCAGTTGGTGCTTCAGTTTGTCACGTTTACGGTAGCCTCGAATGATGCGCCGTGCCTCCCAGAACAGTATGTCATACAGGAACTCACGACGGCTGATTCCTATCTCGCCAACGAACAGTTCATAAAGGTCGTTGGCGGTTAGGCGTTTTTTTTCTTTCTCGTGACGCGCTTGCCATTCTGCTTTTCTTCTGGCTCTCCGATAGGTATTTTATAAAATTCGATATAAAGCCCTGCAATCGTTCCAACAGCCAGTCCAAGTTCGTCTGGTGTGGCATGGAAGATGAGTTCTTTGTCCTCAATGGGGTTTTCCTGGTTCTGACTTTCATAGTACGCAGTCATGGCCGACATAATCAGATAGATAGACTTGCGACGGTCTGGTTCTTTTTTGTCATTCAGTCCAATGATGACTTCTTTGATAAAGTCGGTGCATTCCTCGTCAGCCAGAAGTTTGTAACTGATTTCAGTACCAAAGCAATAGGCCAGCGTAACTTGTTTGCCTAATAGTGTAATTTCTTTCTGGATCATAGTTCCTTTTCTTTTAGTTCAATTAATTTTTCCTTATATTCAGGGAACACCTTGGCAATGGCGTTGTGATAGTCGTTGTAGCGATTGCGATTGATGTTCCATAGTGCGCATTCCTGGTTGGCATCCAGTATGGTCGGGTAGTTGTGTGCGCTCAGACAACGGTAGTGTTTACCGGTCATCACCGCCCATGCCCACTGCCAAGTCTCGTCGCTCGTAGGCGATAGCTTCATCAGCAGTTCGCGGTCGAAGAATCGCGGGTCGGTAAATGTTCCTGCTGGATAGAGCGTACCATTTGAGCCATTAGCAGGCTTGCATAGATACGTCCTTTTGCCTGGCGAGATATAAACATGTCGTTGAATGCTGTCTTCAGCGATGCGTCCGTTTACCACATCCACACGGCTAATAGACACACCATAGATGATGTCCGATGGGTGTCGGTGGTGGTCGTCAATGAATGTCTGAAGCCAACCGTCAGGATGCGCCACGTCGTCGTCAACCACTAAGATGTCGTCGTTAGGATAGTGCTCGATGGTAGGAATCAGTTTCTTGTGGCTTAGAATATTTCCATTATCCCAGATGACTTCAACGTTCATCTCATCCATCGCTTGCAACAGTCGGATGGCGTCATCCTTACCACTACCCCACTCTTCGCGGCTCAGTACCAACACATAATGCACCGGCTCCGAATGTGCCTGTGCCGTAATGTTGCGCCACGCCTCGATGCACGAACGCATACGAGGTGGCCAAGTGGTCATGCTTACAATTATCATGGATGCTTACTTTTTAAAAAACACCGCCCGCGCTGCTTGGTGAAAAGTAAGCAATCCAAGACAGGCGGACGACATTCAATAGTGTATTAGTCTGTGCCAACGGTCACGGGTCCGTACATTGTCAATGTACCAGAATAGGTGGCCTTTTGTCGGTTGGTTCCGTTCGCCTGCAAGTTAGAGACTTTGCCTTGGCCTGAGCAGACAGTCTTTCCGACTACACGGTTTTCATTTCCACTGACAAATACGAGCCTCCAGTTTACGATGTCGTCTTTGATGGCATTGATGACGTCGTTCAGCGTCATACCGCCGGTGTCAGTTCCTGATGCAATCAAAGCGGTGAACTGAATGTCACCACTACGGCCCGTTACTTCATATTCGTTCCAAGTACCGTTTGTGTCGGTCGTGTCCTTGGTCGTGCTATCCTCTGTCTGAGCTGACAAATGGAATGTCAAGTCAGTCGATAGTGCCACTACCTTATAGGTTCCGATAGTAGAACCGACAGGTATCGCAATCTGCAATCGTAGATGTTGTCCTTTATCCATAGTCGTTCAGAGTTAAGCCAGAGCACCGCTGCCTTGGTATTGACAGCTAATCTGGATGGTTTGACGGTTGTTGGCCTGAATGCTCAGGTCGTTCAAAATAGCCTGACCACTGCGTGAGAACTCAGCAGAATCTGGTGTTTGGTTGATTGCGCCAGATGTTTTATCCCAGCCTACAGTTGTCTTTGCATCAGAGTTAAATCTTGTGATCAGTGCGCGAAGGTTAGCTAATGTGGCGTCCACACCATCCACCTGCACACTCCACTGCTTCGAGGTCATCTGGTCCATGTTGTAACCACTTGGGCTGTCCTTTGTGGTAGCATCTTCCAAGTTACCTTGGATCGTGCATTGACAGCTGGTGGCTTCAAGAACTGGAGCCGTCCCGATTATTACACGGAAGTTCTGACCCATTAATTTTTGTAGTGCCATATATTCAAAGATTATGGATTATTAAACGTGATGTTAGCGAAGAATACGCCTTCATTGTGTAATATGAATCCACCGGCAGTCTGTACTAATCCAGCGTCCTGAGCCTGCTTGCGCAGTTCGTTCAGTTTGGCCGTGATTTCTACGCGACTATCGGCTTCAACCTTGATAGGTTCACCCGCCTTGATTTGCCTCTCAGCAGGTGTGTCGTTCTTATTCTTGCTCATCGTCTTCAATATTACATACGTCGCACTGATAGCGTAGCGTCTGCCAATAGCAGGGCTTCAAAGAGTCAAACTGGATAGGTTCTGCCGAGAATGCGTAGTCGTTGACGGCTGTATCGTTCTCACGGAAATATGCCAGGATGGTATCACGTACCATCTGCGTCAGGTCATGCAATCCTCCGATTGTCTTAGCCGTAACTTCAATGCCTATCTTCACCTTGTCATATTCACTTTCGTAGAGGTCGTCTTTCGTGGAATCGTCATTGTTAAGACCGTCGAAAGTTACGATGATATAAGGTACAGGAACGTTGTCCGCATCCTCGTCAGGCAATGGGATGGCGGTGCCATAGAGGCGACCGTCAATGGCTCCCATGACGTCCTCTGATTCGCTCAACGCGGCAATGAAAATACTATCGGTGGCAAGACTCATGCTATCGTTGCAACTTAATATGAACTTAATACAAACTTAATATTCTCTCCCTCTGGGGAGTGGCGGGTGGGTCAACCTTTGTTTTTACATTGGAGTCACCCGCCACCAAGGAACTAATCCCAGAAGTTGAGCGAAGAGAGTTTAGTCGCCAATCACGTTAGAAGAAGCGGGCTCCACGAGCTTGATGAGCTTGAAGGCCTGGGGCTTGCCGGAGGTGTTGCCGTTGACCTTAGAGCTGAGCTCCACGAGAGAGTAGTCGAGACCCATGCCGAGGGCGATGACGTTGCGGTCAAAGTTGGCGGAGCTTGTTCCGTCAATATTGAACTCGATGCCATCAGCGTACACCTGCTCGTTCAGGTAGCCGAAGTGACCGATACCGATGTAGCGGTAGGTGGGGTCTTTCGTGCCGATACCAGAAGAGTTGAGAGCGTAGTCGATGAAGGGGCTGACGTGGTAGCGATAGCCTACGCACTGGCCGTCCTGTACGACGGTGCGGTTGCTGTCGGTGGTACCAGGGATGAGCTTGGTGAACTTCAGGTCAACCTCAGTGGTCTTGTCCATGATGATCTCGGGATCACCCTCGAAGCCGAGGTCGTACATCTTGGCAATCTCCTTGGCCAGGTTCTTACCGATGTTCTCGTCGAGAGCGAGCTCTACAACGTCCACCTGTGCGAACGGCGACTGCAACTTGGTGTACTCGCCATGAGCGTAGATGTGGAGTGCGCGGAACTGTGCCCAGCCCTTCTGGAACTTGTAGGTCAGGAAGGCCACGATGTCGAAAGCGGCCTGACCGACAGCGCGACGGCTGACGGGTACGCTTGCGGCAACACGCTTCGGAGAGGTGGTGATGTTGGCGAAGTCGAGAGCCTGCTCTTCAACCTTCGTTACCTCACCCTCAACGGTGAACTTCACGTCGTTGATAGAGTAAGGAATGACCTGAGTGCCGGTCACACCAGTCACCATCACGAGGTCTTCGGGCAGCTCAGTGCCGGGAACCTTGGTGTCGATGATGGGGCGAATCTCCACGGGAATCAGACCACCTGCCTCCAGGTTAGCGGTAGTGTTCTGGTCGCCGCCAGTGGTGATAGCGTTGGCGAGGATGGTGGTGGCGTTGGCTGCACGACGGTTGGTGAAACAGTCGTTGATCATCTCACGAATCTTCGCGCCGTAGTTCTCGCGCTCCTGAATCTGCTCCAGCTCCTTGCCGCTGGCCATAGCCTTGGCACGAACCGACAGACCAGACGACTCATGCAACAGCTTGTCGTACTCTGCATCCTGACTGCGCTGCTCGGCCTGCAAAGCGGCCAGTTCGCGCTTCTGCTCCTCGGTGATAGTACCCTTCTGCTCCTCAGAAGTCAGGGCACGCATTTTGGCCTCACGTGCGTTGGTCTTCTCGTCCATTTCGTCCAGCTTGGTCATGATTTCGGCCTGACGCTTCTGGATCTCTGATTTTGTCATCTTTCCCATTTTGAAAAACGTTTTTAAGGGGTTAATAACTAAGTGATTCGATTTCTTGTTCTGTTCTCTTGCGACGGGCACGGAGCTGCATCATGCGACGCTCGCGCTCCTGCTGCTCGAAGTCTATCTCACGCTGGCGGGCTTCGCGTTCAGCCTTTTCGCGGGCTTCCTGCTCCTCCTTGGCTTTGCGCTCCTCTTCGGCCTTGGCTTCTTCCTCAGCTTTTTTCTTGGCTTCGTCGTCGCCACACTCGCGCTTGATTTGTTCGTCGATGGCCTTGTCGATAGCCTCCGACTGCTCGCGCATACCTACTGAGGTCTGCTTGTAGGCGGGGTGGGTCACGATGGCGACATCATACAAGCCGGTGATGCGCTTTACATGGCGTAACCATACCTCTTTGCCGTCGATAGTCTCGTTGGTACGCTCATACGATACACCATTCTCGGTGTCCTCGTAGTCATCCTCGAAGGCAAACGACTGACCGCTGATGTCGCCACGCTTGATCAGCTCCAGAGTATCGTTGGCCGCATTGGTCTTGGGCAGTTCGCAACGGTTGTACACACCATCGGCACGGAGTTCCAGCTTCAGAGTGTCCTTGTCGGTGTTGCGATAGCGACCCATCACATTGAGCACGTTGCTGTTGTGATTCAGGTTGTACACCACGTCGCTGCGGTTAAGCAGTTCCTGAGTGAGACAGCCTGGCTCCAGCACCTCATAAACGACGCGGGTAGAGCTCCACGGCGTAAGGTTGACGCTGCGCTGTCCGAAGACGATTGCGCGACCTTCAACCACGCGGCTCTGCTGGCCGTTCTCATCTTCGCGGACTTGCAGACCGCAAAGGTCGTTGGGTACAAATCTTACCTGTTTCATTTCTATTCTCGATTAAAAAATTATCGTTTCATTATACGGGCACTTTCGTGTCTGGGGTTTACCGCGTGATTTCGCGCTTTTCGCTCGAAGTATTCCTTCACCTCGTCGCGGCTCAACGGCTCCGGCGCAACCGCCGTTCTGATTCTATATGGTTCGTTCATTGTCTCAAAAAACCTATACCTTTTATGCCATAAAACCTATACCTTCTTCCAGAAAAACCTATACATTCTTTGCCAAAGAATCTATACCTTCTTTTCCTCGCCCTCCTTTGGCGGTGTCGGCTGTTGCGGTTCCTGAGTGGTCGGTCTGCCGCCACCTGCCACGTCGCGCAGTTTGGCACTGCCCAGCTCTGCCAGGTTGGTGAGCACATAGACGATGTTGCCCTTGTCAACGCTTGGCATATCCTCTTCGGCTCGCATCTCGTTCACTGTCATGATACCCGTGCGCAACATGCTCTCGTAATATTTCGCCTTGGCCGTCGGGTCCATCGTCATCAGCGGCTTTTCGCAGACGTGAATGTCCCTCACGCCGTAGCCGTTGAATCCTATGAGCTTGCGGAACAGCTCCTTCTCCATATCCTTTGCGTCGGGGATGATGGTGCGCGTCAGGTACTCCATCGTCGCGTCGCCATAGCTGGTGTAGTGTGAGTTGGTGTCAAGCATCAGCAGCGGTCGCGGAGTCGCCCAGAAGCGTGCCACGTCGTCGAGTGTCAGTCCGCTTTGCTCCACGGCCTGCATCTCGGCCTGCGTCATGCTGATCTGGTTGACGTGCGTGAGGTTCTGAATGGCTATCACGTCCTGCTCGTAGATTTCCTTGTTCACCTGCTTGGCCATCTCCTTCACCTGGTCGGGGTCGAAGCGTCCGTTGGCAATCGGGGCCACACCGCCGCTCTCGCCGCCCTCGCTCAGGATGAGCTTCACGCGGCCACCCTTTCCGGCAGTCTCGAGTGCCTGAGCACGCAGCGTCTTGTTCAGCGTCAGCGTCTCCAGCGCAAAGTCAAGCGTCGATTTGCCCCATACGCCGTTCTGATAGCGGAAGGTGTTCGGGAAGTGCAGCACGTCCGATGCCGGTACGTTCGGCCTCGTCTCGTAGCCGTGGTCGGTCAGATACGTCAGGCTCACGTAGTTGCCCTCCGCGAGGTTGTACGCACCGCTTTTCACCAGCCACAGATACTTGGGGAAATCGAACTCGTCTCGCTCGATATACACGAAACCGTTGCCAGTCATCAGGCGGTTGATGGTGATCAACTCCCACATGCTCGCCGCCGTCATAATCGGGTTAGGCTCCTGCTGTAGCAGATAGTTCATGCGCTTGCCCAGTCCACGCATATCCAGCGTGAAGTTGCCCTTGTCGAAGTCTTTCTTGCGGTACTGCACCGGCATCACTCCGATGGTCTTGGCTCGCAGTTCGACGGCACGGTACACTGCCGACACCGTGAGAGCCGTAATCGGGTCGCGGGCATAGACGATGCGCTCCTGGTACGAGCCCCCCGTCACGGTCTGGTTGCTCGGATGGTTCGGGTCGGTGGTCACGGGCACGCCATTGATGGGTGCCGGTGTCGCCTCGCGCACCATCAGCGCATTCTCCGGCGTTGCCATTCTGAATAGATTACTAAACCAATTCATATCTTTTGCTTTTTACTATTCTTGCGTTTTTGCGTCACGGGTTTACCGCAGCCAAGAATCGCCTCCTTTTCCTCAGTCCGCTCGTTGATGGCAAAGAAGTAGTCAATGGCCTTTTTGCGATAGTCGGCTGTGTATTGGTCGCCGTTCGGGAATCCGCGTCGCATCTTTTCCAGAAACTCCTCGGCGGTCTTGGTATGATAGTGATTCACCCATGCCACTTCGTAGAGCGGTGGCATGGTAGGATATTGCTCGACGCGCTCGCCCTTCGCATTGACCACGCGCAAACAGTTAGGATTGACAGGACAATGCGGTTGGGTCTTGAATGTCAGTCCTGAGATATTGCCACGCACAAAGCACTTCACGAACTCCCTGCCGTCAAGAAAGCGGTTGCCGATGAACGGCTCCGTGAAGCGATCCATCACGGGACGGTCTTCATAATGCACCAGCCCTGAGTCGGTCATCATGCGCCACGACAGCACCACCACGTCGGCATCTTTCTTGTCTGCCAAAAGTGCCTTGATGTCGTCGCAGCCGTCAATCATTTCGTCAATGTCAAGGAATCCCATCCATGCGAAGTCGCCGCCGTATTTCTGATATACCTCGTTGTATGCCTTATCCTGCACGTTGAACGAGCCGCCTTGGTTGCGGTAGTCGAGCACTTTCACCAGTCCTTTCTCGATGTAGTCACCCAGCACCGCCGTAGGCTGTTCCTCGTCGCCGTGCGAATTGTCGCAGATGATGATTCGGTTCACGCCAAGGCTCAGATGATGCGCCACCCACTCACGCAGATATTTGTTCTCACAGCGAACGATGGCACACAGGGCTACGTCCTTCGGCTCTATCTTCTTCTGCACGTCTATTCGGTCGCTGTTGCTCACGGCCCAAAGATTGCGGTGGCTGTTGATCCACTCCATCTGATATTTCAGGTTGTCCTGCTTCCACGAGCCACCGCCGTAGTGCTCCACGAACAGCCGAATATCCACATGCAAGCCTTTCAGTCGCGGGCGTTTCTTCAGTACCTCATCGAGCAGACAGGCACCAGTATCCATCCAGTTGCCTCGGTCGTTGCGGTCGGCCTTCAATCCCCAGCATCGGTCGGGGTCAAAGTATCTTGCGCCCTCCCGTGTCAGCATCGGCACGTTCATCCAGCACAACATCGGCATGATGCGTGGCACGTCGAACGGGTTGCCCTTCTGGTGCTTTTGCACGAAGCCGACAAAGCTGTATTCCTCGCGGAAAAACTCATCGATGGGTTTCTTCAGCAGAATGTCGCTCTCCATCAGCACGAACCCCTCCGGCAGCAATTCCCAAAGTTTCTGCACCGTTACGATGTGTTTGGCACTGCCCCACACACTCGACTGATAGATGCCGACGCTGGGATTGCGGTCTGGGTACTCAGCCAGGAACTTGTCAAAGTCGATGACCTGTCCCCGCGTGTTGTCTATCACCTCCACACCATCCAACTTCGCCGTGAATGGCCGTGCCTGAATCACCTTGCCGTCCGGCAACGTCAACGTCGCAGAGTTATCAAAGACGATAACCCTGTAATCTTTACCCCCATGCTTCCGCAGGCTCCTGATGCCCGCCTCCGTCAGTTCGGGAGTGTTAAAGTGAATAATTGCTACTGTCTTTCTCATATCTTCTGGGTTTAGTTCTATTTGTCATTTACCACCAGCTGCATGTGGAACTGCAACGTGTCGTCAAAATGGCTGGGATGGAACATTTCGGGAATGATCTGCCACACCTTGCCGTCGTACTTGATGCGTGAGCGTTCGTTGATGAAAGATGTGGCACCGTATCTCATGCGCACTATCTTCACCGCATAGGCATCCATCGCACCGGCATTCATCGCCGCCTTGCCCTTTGCATAGTCCACGTTGGCATGAAGGCATGGGCCTTCCTCCCACTCGATGCCTGCCGAGTCGATACCATACTTTCCCGGCTTCGCCTCCTTACGGTTCATGGGGATAATGATCTCGTGTAGAAATCCTGCTGAATAGCTCATATAATTCTTGCTTTTATCTTTTGCAGATAAATGCGTTATAGGTTTACCAGCGGTCGCTGATAGAGCTTGCTCACGCTCGGCAATTCATGCGAGCATGATTACACTTGATTGATCACAGTCTCTATCAAATAGAAAAGGCCCGCATCACTGCGAGTCTTCCCCAAAAGATACCATGAAAAAACTAAATTGCTTAAAGTAACTCCTATGTAACCGGCGACAACGCTCCGTTGCCTAAGAAGACAAACGAGCCATTGGCCAAATTGCCCAGATTTCCCGTAGCCTTCCATGACTTGACGATGGCCGTGCCTTGCATCATTGTGGTACCGTCGCTCACGACGATGGTGACGGTGGTATTGACCATTTGTGCCTCGGTTGGGAATGTTCCAACCGACATCAGATAGCCCACCGATATGGACCACCCGTTACGTCCTGCGATGTAGTGTCGCCACTGCCCGTCGTTTGGGCTGCTCACTTCCAACTGGTCGCCCTCAATGCTCACCTCGCACGAACGTGCTCCGGCGACTACCGCTGCATTACCACCAGTAGTGGGCGTCAATATCTTCAGATTTTTACCTAAAAATGCCATAATATTACTCTAATGTTGATGATCTTGCTAATGTAATTGTGTACTCGTCGTCACGTAGATTGAAGCTCTTGGCTATCATGCGCCACCGCCAACCGCTAATCCAGTATGTCCACTTGGCTGCATACTCATTGAAGTCGATAGCTGCTGCCTTCCTGACCTTCTGCTGTAGCACGTTAAGACTACTAAACATGTATGGGAATGTTGGCGGGTTGGCGACGGGTCCGTTTGCTTTTGTTCCGAATGAATTGTCGCCACGACATACGAAATAATTATTGAAGTTGACCGTCACCTCTGCTGAGTTAATGCCAGTCTGGTTTCCACCTACCTTTATCTCGCTTTGATGTCTGTAGTCGGGATAGTATGCCTCGTCAATTCCTCCAGGGTTACTGAGCGACATTTCCGTGACCTTGATGCAGTCGCCGTCGTTTGGTGGCAGTGTTGTATTTGGATATAGTGAAATTTCAATGGCACCTATCATATAAATGCCTATATTGAACATAATACCGTCGACGTCGCCTATGTCGGTAGCCGGACCAATTACGGGAGAGTCCAGCGTCTTGTTCGGAACTACCTTTCCCGTGCTTCCGCTGATGGTTATGGCGTTATAAACGATGGTAGGCGATAGCGTGTCGTTTGAGATATTATAGTACTTATCCGCAAACTTAATTACCAGATTCATCATGAAGTCGTCGTACCCCGTATCTACCAGCTCTTGCATCGACGGACCTTTTGCCATCTTCAGTTTCAGCAGACAGTTGAAGTTCTTGTCATTTGGCAACATGCCGAAGAACTTAGCCGTCATTATGGGCTGGCTACCAGACCACGACGTATTATACTTGATAGCCCAGAATTCATCCATACCAACCGATACGGCACCATTCTCCACCTTGCCATAGGCTATCGGGAATAGTCCGTTGTTAGCCAGATTACCGCCAGAGGTGAAGATTGCAACGTCCATATTTGTACCTGCAACGTTAGGACCTGCTTGCTGTAACGAGAACGACCTGAAGTTGGCACCGCCACCCATCAGTCTGTCGTTGGCTGTCGAGAACTGAGTACTCAATTCCTTCTTCGATACATCTGCACCAACTATTGAGAGCGTCAAGTCCTTCAACGGCATAACCATTGATTGCAATGCGTTGTCGTCGGCATTACTGTAATAATTGCTAAACGATGATGCCAACTGTTGAACCCATGCTGCACCACCTGAGAGCGTAGACAGTTGCGCAACAGTCAACTTCTGATAAGAACCGCTGTAGTCGTATTGTGCAAAGACAATCCCATCAGGTGTGTCGTGTGCAATCCAACCAAAACATGCACAGATGCCTTCAACAAAAAACCTGTAATCTTTCGGACTGTATATCTTGCTCGCGTCGTCATAATGGTTGAAGTCGCTATTGAGCGGACACACCACAACGGAACTCATAAAATAACCCCACGGCAGATATTCCGTTCCGCTTGGGAATATCACGTTCTGATAGTCCGATACCGTTGCATCCGTAGCCGATGGGTTCAATCCTATCATCACCTCGTTCATCAGCGAGCCAAGCGTTACCAATCCATGCGATGATGGTACTGCGAAGTTGAACGCATCCAACAGTCCAAGAGGTGACACCAACGGGAACTCCAATTCGCGCGGAGCAGCCACCCAACTATTATCGAACTGCTGACATTGCATGAATCCCGTAAAGACGCGCTCCGTGCCATAGTATGCTTCCACAAAGTGTTGACGGATGCTGGTAGGCATCAGCGAGTCCAGTTCTCCGTATGTCGTCTCTACCACACGCAGGTATGCCGTCTTATAGCGAATAAACTGAAGCAGGTCGCTGTCGTCGTCCTCTTCTATCTCGAATGGTACGGCTGCACCCGTCAACTCCGTGATGGTGTTGCCCGTGTAGCCCTCTTCGTAGATGTTGACTGTGCAACTTGTATTGTTCAGGCTCTTAAACTGTAAACGCCATTTTATCTTTCGTGCCATAGCCTACCCTCTTAAATTCTGACTCGTTACATACTTACCCTTCAAACGACCTTGCGATTCGTTATTTAGTACGATTCTGATGGCGCGACCATCGAGATACGTTTCAAGATGCAAATTCTGCATGCCACCACCAGACAGCTGACTGGCAAGGTTGCCCTGCTGGGCTTTGTTAAGCACCAGCTCGCCAGCATTGGCCATGATTGGTGTGTTGTCGCCACTGTAGCTATTGCCGCCAACAAAGTAGCCGTTTGCAGCATGTGGAACGATACCGCCATTTGCCAATGCCCAACCGATGACTGGAATTGACTTGACTGCACTTGTCGTAGCCGTTACCTGCTCAGCCACAAGAATCAGCGACAAGATAGAAGTGATGCCAGTCATGATGGAACTAATACCAGTCAATACACCCAATACGCTTTGAATCTCATTTGGAATGTCTATGCCAAGCTGTTGAATACCGCTTGCAATACTGCTCACGCCACCAGTCACCTTCGAGTAATCGCCATTGAACTTTTCGAGTTGCTTTAATATGGCATTATCTTGTTTAACTGTAGTTTCTTTTTCTTCCGGCCTTTGACGTTGTTTCAAGTTGCCCTTTTCGTCCAGATCATAAGCCTCTCTGCCAAAGTCTTGCAGTGCTTCGTTCAGCCGGTCCATCAGACCATTCCAGAAGTCAGTCGGGATGTCCTCGCCGTTGAAGATACGCTCCAACAATCCGTTGGCGTCTATCTCGCTGGTGTCGAGACCTTCCTTCATGGCCATCGTCATGATGTTCTTTAGCGATGCTTGGTCAACTGCCATGTTTTCGCGTCCCATGTCAGCACGTATCGACTGCATCAAAGCGTCACCACGGCTTACCGTACCAGTATTATATTTCTGCGCTGAAAGGTCTGGGAACAACTTGTCGAGGTCTGGGCCTTTTATCATTTCGTCCAACTTGGCCTTTGCCTCATTCAGTTGCTCCAGATAGCCACCCTTCATTTCAGTACCAGCGGTCTTCCACTTCTGCGTCAACTCCTGCACCAGCTTCTCCTGTGCCATGATGCTGTCGGCAGCATACTCGATGACGTTCGTGTTGACGTTATTCCTATTACCTCCACCTCCACCGCTACTGGTCTTTCTGTTAAGCAGTCGTGCAAGTGACTTGTCAAGTTGCGTTATCTCCGTATTCGTAGCTTCAGCCTGCTCACCTAACTGCTGGAGCTTATCGAGTTTATCAAGCGGAATTGTACGTGCCAGGACTGACAATCTCTCGTCACTTGTAGCTGCGTAATTACGTGTGCCAAATTGCGCCTGCTGACCAGACCAAACGTAAGGAGAAGCCATAGGCGTAAATGTGAACTTCGTGCCTGAGCCTTGCAAATTGGAATGCTTTTGATTATGCCAGTCCACATAATTACCAGCAAGCAACTTCTTCAGGTCATCAGAATTAGTTCCGTAGTCCTTAGCTATCTGCTTGATGGTTTCGTCGTACACGGCTTGCTCGCGCTGCTGACGTTCACGCAATTCTTTTTTCAGGGCCTCGTTGGCATTCCTTACATCTTCCTTAGATGCTTTGCCTTCACGGAAATCTGTCACAGCTGAATTAAGACCTGTGCGAGCTTTCTGCACATTGACGCGATTGAATGCGTTGAACTCTTGCAAGTCGCTTAAAGCGTCGTAAGCACTACGGGCTGCACCGACAATCTCCTGAATACGTGATAGGAATCCACTAATATCGCCATTGTTAAGCGAGATCAAGAAGCTCTCATAGACATTTTGCAATCCTTGTATATCGCGTCCGAAGTCATCGGCGGTCTCGCGACTGCTCATCATTACATCGCTGAAAACAGTTAATGCCACCTTACCAGCTGTGACAGCAGCACCCCAACCAGCGAATTGCTTCACGTTGATGCCGAGTGCGGACGTTAATGACTGTACACCAACGCCAGCACTCTTTGACGCTTTCTCGTTATCTTTCAGGGCTGCTGATGCGTCGTCAAGTTCTTTTCTCGCTTCTTGTGCACGCTTCTTCAGCGTTTCCAATGATGCTGCCAGAGCCTTGCCTCCTTCATCAGCTTTCTCGACTTCGTTCAACTGGTTATATACGACAGTCAACTCCTTGAACGTTTCCTCTAATTCACGTAAGGAGCCAGCAGCCGTGCGCGACTTGGTTTCCATCTCACCAAGACCTCTGATATAGTCAAGCTCAGCTTTATCCAGACCTGATAAGTCGCCACCCGCTTTATGGGCGACGTCTGCCAAATGCCGAATACCTTCTGCCGCTTTCTTCAGTTTGGCATCATACTCTTGCGACTCTACACGCAGTTTAAGAACACTATCTTTTGCCATATATATTGTTTTTATTGTTCACCATTTGCGATGGCTGCTGCCTCGATTTCTATCAGGTCGGCAATCATCTGGGCTGCATCGCCCAGTGCGCTTTCAGCCGATGGCATGAACCAGTTGCGGGCTGCTATGCTGCCACGGTTGCCAGTACGTGCTTTGTCGCCACGATTGATGCGATATACACGATTCTCATACTTCGTGCGGTTAGCTTTGACCGTATTACGGAATCCAATAACGCGGGTCTTCGTACCGCTATTGACGAAACGTAAAATAAAACCTCGCATTTTTGGTTCGTAATGGGCAATTTTATAAGACCTGCTGTCTTTATCGACCTTGATCCTGTTGCCACCTCTCTGACCTGGGCGCAGTTTCCTTGGTGGCTCGTAGCCTTGCATGCCACCATTGGCCGTCTTGCCGGTCAGGATATTGATATTACCACCCAGCACCTTTTCGTAGACGCTGGTACGGATAGCCTTAGCCGACTGTCTGGGGTCGCCATTGTCAGCTGGGAAGTCTGCCATGATTTCACGGCGTGCCTTGAACAGTGCCTCACGGATGTGCTGCTGTATCACCTTCCTCATCTTAGGGTCGGTGCTCATAGCAGCTCTGAGGTTCTGTTCCTGGTTGCTGATTAGTGTATCGTCGATAATTAGTGCCATATACCTTTGCGCATTTTCTTATTTTAGGTTTACTATACAAAAAAGGGGCACCGCCGTGCCCCATAATAACATAAACCTAAAATAACTAAACAAATTACTAAAACATCTATAAACTATAATAAATAAACATTATTTTTTCAACAACTCGTTAATCACCTGCTTGCGGTTGTAGCCATCAATACGATAGCTGACATGCACCCAGTATGACCCGGCAGCGTTGTGTTCCCAGATAAGCTGATCGAACTCGCAATGGTCGCGAATCCATTCGAACCACTTGCGGCCCTTCTTCAGGTCGCCATCAATGCAGAGGTCAGCCGCTTCGCCTTTGGTATGCTGGCTATTGCCAACACCACCAACGGCCTTGTTCAGCTTCGTGCAACGATAGCCTGAGCCTATCTTGATGGGCTCACCCATCGCGTCGCGTAGTGGTTGTAGTACGTTATGGACCAAAGCACACAGCGCACAAACCTCGTCGACGCCTGGGGCATTAATGATGCCCCGCTGCTTGGCGGTCTTACTGGCCAGCAGCTCGTCGAGCGTAAAGTTTTTACTGATTCTCGTTGCCATTCTCCTGGTGTTTAGTGATTTCAATACTTGTTTCTCCTTTCTGGAACTTCACTTTCAGACCCAATTCAACAGCCCTGAAAGCATACAGCAGGGTAGGGAACAGCAACAACTCTCCGACGGCTGTCAGGCATGATCCATCAATCACGCCCATAGGTGGGACAAAGAAGCCGCCGACAATCAAGCCCACCGACACGAAAAAGCACACGATAAATGTCATGCGTGAAAGCCAGAACGAGCGTGTGCCGTCTGTCTTTGCATCCTTAATCTTAACCATAGCTTTACTCAGTTAAGTATTTAAAGTAATTTACCGCAGTAGGCCATGCCATGAACGCCAGCACAGCCACGCCAATAGCAGTCACATACTCGTGAATATAACAGGAATATCCCACACCGTTTATTGTGCCCAACACATAGAGGGCTAACATAATGAAATAATAGATTTTCTTCATTTTTCTTCCGTTTTAAAAACCTTTCTACTAACCGAAGAAAAATGCGCATCAGGTTTACCGATAATTTTTCAATAAAAAGCCGGAAGGGGCAAAATTAAAGAAAATCCCCTTCCGACATGGAGTAAAAAATAATTATACGTTTTAGTCCACATGCTACCCTCACGGGTTAGACGTCACGCCTCACGGCGATTTATTTTGTTTTCCAAATCCAAAGGGCGATGGCCATAATGATGAATATGATCAATAAGCGTCCCTTGTGTAGCCATAGATATTGCCAAAAGGTCATTGTTTTTTGCTGCTCATGTTCTTTCATTATAAACACGGTGTCAGTCTTCGACCTGTATATGGTGTCTGTCTTCACGCGGTCGCGCCACCTGTCCCGCCAGTGCCACCTATCAATAGTAACCGTGTCGCCTTTTTCATGCAGCACGATGGAGTCATGCTGTTCTATGTATATGCTGTCGCGTTGGTGCTTCGTCACATATAGTGTGTCCGTCGAATGTCGTTCGACGACAACATACTCCGTGGTGGTACAGCTACTCAGAAGCGCACACAATGTCAGTCCCATCAGCAACATCAAAAAGAACGCAAGTCCCTGAAAGCACCCGACCTTCATCCGATCGTCGTCGCTCAGTCCTTTATATGGGTCGTACCCGTTATGCTGCCAAAATTCGTTTGGATTAGTGTAGTTCATAATCTTTAATCTTTTAAATCTTTAATTATAAAAACGGGCAGTTCGTTTCGGTGCCGTTGGCTTACCCCCGTTTCCGCTTGCCCGCTTCCAGTGAAAACAAACAGTCCTCATCCCCTCGAACGTAGGATATGTATAATTACTAAATATTTACAGTGTGGGTTTACTTCGGTGTTGGTTCCTGGTTCATACCCTCCATCGTCTTGACGAGATTCCGCAGCTTCTCCAACTCGCCCTTCATTTGGTCGTTCTCTTTATCTAACTCCATGTACTTGGCGCGTATCTCGCTACCCCATTTCAGGTGCTCGTCGGGTTGTACTCCCGAACTCTGTACTTTACTTTACTCATTGTCGTATCGTTTTTTATTGTTCAACCTATATTTCTTTTTTCAGGAAACCTATACCTTTCTTTGGCAAAAGGTATATGTTTCTTTGGCAAAAGGTATATGTTTTCTTTGGCAAAAGGTATATGTTTTCTACCTCTATATGTAGGGTGTTTATATGATAGAGGTTTACTCTTGGAAAAGATGGGGGCGACGGGGTATCATGCCGCCGCCCTCTCCCGGAACTACTACTCTTCGTTCTGAAGCATCTTCTCCAATTCCTCGATGGACTTGTTTTCGAGTGCCTGGTCTTGCTTCTTTGCGATGAGTTCGAGAATCTTTCGATTGTTCTCACGGGCAGCGGCACGGCGATGAGCCTTGTCCTCTTCTGCCTGCTTGGTGGTGTAGATGTCCTTCAGGATGCGGAAGGTCAGTTCGTCGATGGTCTCTTCCGTCTGTGCCGATGGCTTCAGGAAGTCCAGTTCGCTGTCGCCCGTCACGCCCTTCTGGTCGTTGATACGGCGACGGATGGCCTTTGCCAACTCGCCGATTTCGTCCTTCGACAAGTCCCACAGCTGTTCTACACTCAGCATCCCGCGATTGGTTTGGATGCGTAACTTCTTTCTCGATGCAATCTTATACATAGTCGTAATGATTAAATGTGATTAAAACTTGATTCTGATGATACGGCTGTCGGTGCCCGTGGTGCGCACTACCATTTCGTCGCGCACGGTGGCATTGAAGCCTAAGCCTGATAGTTGGCCGTCGGTGCTTTCGACCTGCTGCGTCTGTCCGAGCACTTCCATCACCTTGCGATGATCTAAGAGGTCGGCGGTCAGGAACTCGTTGTGGAAGCCACGGATGGCACGGGGTGCCTTGGCTCCGTCGAGCATGAAGAAGTAATGCTTGTGGCCCGTCTCGCTCTGCCAGTAGTTTGGCGAGAGGCAAACGAGGTTGACGCGGTGGAACTCGCAGGTGCGCAGTCCGTAGATTTCGCGTACTATGCCGCTGCCGTCCTTCAGGTAGTCGCTGTGCTTGATGTTGGCCAGTCGCCCGTCCTTGATGGTGACGGTTGCGATGTCGGCGCGTCGCTCGATGGTGTGCGGTATCTCGTACTGGAACACCTCGTCACCGATGGCGATTTCCGCTTTGGTTGTGGTGTTGGCTCCGCGGTCGTAGTTGATGATGAAGAACTGATAGTCGCCGTCCTTCAACTTGTCGGGGTCAGTCCAGAAGATGTTCTCCACACCGATATGCACAGGTCGTATCATGTCGATGTCGAGCATACCACCACAGACGGGTGTCTTGCGTCCCTTGTATGTGGAGTAGTAAATCTCCGTTCCAGTCGGCTCGATGGCGTGTGCGTCGAGGTCGCAGATGTCCTGCCCGTTCTCGTTCCAAAGGATTGAGAAACGGAAGTAAGCATCGACGAAACCGCCAGCCTGCTTCACCGCCTCGCGTATCTCTGACTTTCCGGCAAGGTTGCCGTTGTACGTCCAACCGAAGTTGTTAGGCCATTTGAAGATGGGCTTCGAGTCAGCCACAGCGGGAGCCGTCAGCGTCACGAAGTTCTTCTCCATGCGGTTCTGTAGATAGACCTCCACAGCCTTGCACGTCGGCAGGATGTCGCGCATGAACTCGTCGATGCCTACCACGGGCACACCGTCAAACTCGCTGCTCTTGTGGCGTGTGGCCGTTGGTTTCAGTCCGTCGAAGATGCTCACGGGTTTTACGCTTCCGTCGCCAGAGTTGGCATGAAGAATGTCACAAACCTTGATGTCCTCCATCGTGGCGCAACGGCGGTTGAACGACTGCTCGTAGCCGTTCTCCGTCACGAAAGCCTTGGCCGCGTCAATCATCTGCTGAGTGATGGGAGCCTTCGCCTTCATGTAGTTGGCAGGATCAACCCGCTTGTTCCAGTCGGTGCAAGCCTTCGCCAACTCCTTGCCCTCGGCCAACTCCGTGCAGAGCGTGCCGATGAGTTCCGTGCGGAATCGGGCAAACGGGTACTTGTAGGATGTGACCCACAGCCAGTTGTCGCGCTTCTCCTGGGGAATGTCGGCATACTCGCGGGCCTTCGTCAGGTAGTCCTCCACCTTCGGCAGATAGGTGTCACCGTTCAGCAGCGAACCTTGATTGATAAGGTCGGCCACCAGTGCCAGCGTGTCCGTGCCGATGGTGTTCAGCCCCTTCTCCAGTTGCACCTTGTCCTCACGGTAGCGAGCCGTAAGGCTGTCGGGCGTTTCGTTGGTGAAGGTCACGAACTCACGGCGCAAGCGTACCATGAAGTGATGGAACGTATAGACGCGCCCTGCTTCCACCACGCCGTACTTGTCGGCTTCCTCCTGCGTGTACTGCTTCACGTTCTGACTGATACCCAGTGCAAAGTCCTCGGCGTTCTTGTTCGTCTGCTCGTAGGGTAGGAAGTTCAGATTGTTGAAGGTCTCAACAAACACGCCACCGATGGGCGCACCCTTCAGCAGCTCGCTCATCAGTCGGAATGACTCGCGGTACTCGTCGCTCGTCTCACCGTCGTACATCGTGATGATGTTCAAGTCCTCATCAACCGCCACGATGTTGCCGTAACGCTCGAAGAAGTTCCGGCAGGTGTTACAGTTGTGTTCACTCGATTGCGGGTCACGGAACACGGGGTCTTCGCCGAAGCCTCGCATATAGGTTTCCCATACTTGCCGTCCCGTCACCGTCGAGCGGAACAACTTGCCTCTCTCGCTCAGGCTGTTAAACTGCGCCTGAAACAGCTCTTTTACTTTCTCGTTCATAGTTCCTTTTGTTTTAATTGTGAGAAAATTGGGTTATTTAATTCGTTCAATTCGTGTAATTCGTGTTCAAAGAAAACGAGAGGCACCCTCGTCGGATGTCTCTCGATGTCGATTGCGATGTCTGCCGATTACGGCTCCAGCCCCCCGCCCGTGTCCTGACTGCCACCGCCCTGCTGGGTGCCGCCGTTGTTGTCGCCAGTGTTACCACCCTGTGCGGGTTCGTCGTCGTTGGGGATGGCAGTGTCGGTTGCTACCATCTTAACCTTTTGTGCCTGCTTGCTCAGTGCAAACTGCTTGCTGAACTTCACGCCGATCGTGGCACCAAGCACCCAATTAAGGCGGTCAGTAGTCAGGTCGCTTTCCTCGGCACGGGTGCGGACGGGAACGCTTGGGTCTGCCGTGTGGGCTGCCGTGGTCTCGCGCTCGATGTCGGCATCACTCACGCTGCCGTTCACCTTCGGGTAGATGCTGACCATCTTTGTGCCCGTATGGTCGGCAAGGCTAATGCGGTTGCTCTCCAACACTTCCTCGCTCACGATGTCGGCGATGGCTGCGATGACCGTTGTCACCTCGTAAGCCTTTACGCCGGTACGAGCGGCAATCTTTTCAGCCAACTCGGCGTTGGTGATCTCGTTGTTAATCACCGCTTCGGCAAAGAAGCTGTGGCTGCCCTGCTGGGCACTCGTCGGGTTGTATTCGCGAACCCTGTACTTAACTTTACTCATTGTCGTATCGTTTTAATTGTTCAATGTCGTTCATATCAAGAATTAGAGAATTGGGGAATTACCAGCCTTTGATGTCGTACAAGTCTTGGAGAGCATCGTCTATTCGACTGAGACTGCCGCCACCGACTGAGCGATACTTCTTGAACTCACGGCGAGTGATACGCAGAAGGTCGCCCACGGTCTTGATATTGTTGTTGTCGAATAGTTTTTCAAGCCTTACGCCATAGCCAGGGTCCCAACCTCTCCTGTGAATGTGGTTGGTGATTTCTTCTACTGGTGCCATGTCCGCTTCATCACTCCACCACCGATTAGGGTCTTGTTTCGGTTCAAGTTGTGCAAGCCGCTCTTTCAGTTCATCGCGCTCTTGCTCAATCTTCATATATTCGTCACGCAATTTGCGGCTCCATTCCAGGTGCTCATCATATTGGGCTTTCAGCTTCTCTAATTCCGAACCGTTATCTACCCAATCGACATCGTGTGGGTGGTCTGTGTAGATGACCTGTTCCACATTCAACAGATGGAAAGGTGATGGCTGTTCGTTTTTCCACGATTTGGGATGTACTGTAACTCGCGCTGTTTCTCTGTCGTGAATTACCATTAGCGTTTCGGCCTCATTGATGAAGCGGTCGCCATTGTTTGTCTTTACGATAATCATAGTTCCTTTTGTTATATTTTCGGGTTTTTAATCTTTCGCCATTTCTTGCTCTTCTTGTTTGGATCGGGCTTACGAGCCAGCCGTTCTAATTTGTTTTGCCATTTCTGGCCACTCTTTGTCTCTCGATACGTGTTGATGCGGTCTTCCATACGGTTGTCGTATTCATCACGATGTGCTACGTGGGTGAGGTGCCAACCGCAACATGCCTTGCAATAGTATGGATGTAACCGCTCGCCACCTTGTATCTCGTCGGCATTCCATTTGAGGAAGTCCTGTGCCTTCCGTTCGGTCTCGAACAACATCTTCTGCTTCCCACAATCTGGGCAGAATATTCTATGAGTTGGTTTCATTATTCGTTCAATTCGTTCAATTCGTGTTCAAAGAAAAAGAGAGGCAGGCCGTGGTGGTCTGTCTCTCCGACTTATCTGTTCGTCCTATCAAGTAGGCTGTGGTAGAGTCAATCCTTTACGGCTCCAGCCCCCCGCCCGTGTCCTGACTGCCACCGCCCTGCTGGTTGCCGCCGCCAGTGTCGCCAGAGTTACCACCTTGTGCGGGTTCGTCGTCGTTGGGGATGGCTGTGTCGGTTGCCACCATCTTCACCTTTTGAGCTTGCTTGCTCAGAGCAAACTGCTTGCTGAACTTCACGCCGATCGTGGCACCAAGCACCCAATTAAGGCGGTCGGTAGTCAGGTCGCTTTCCTCGGCACGGGTGCGGACGGGAACGCTTGGGTCAGCTGTGTGGGCTGCCGTGGTCTCGCGCTCGATGTCCGCATCACTCACGCTGCCGTTTACCTTCGGGTAGATGCTGACCATCTTTGTGCCCGTGTGGTCGGCAAGGCTAATGCGGTTGCTCTCCAGCACCTCCTCGCTGATAATGTCGGCGATGGCTGCGATGACCGTTGTCACCTCGTAAGCCTTTACACCAGTACGAGCGGCAATCTTTTCAGCCAACTCGGAGTTGGTGATTTCGTTGTTAATTACCGCTTCGGCAAAGAAGCTGTGGCTGCCCTGCTGGGCACTCGTCGGGTTGTATTCGCGAACCCTGTACTTCACTTTACTCATTGTCGTATCGTTTTATTTGGTTTAGATAATAGCCTTCAAGATTCTCGATGTACTTGATAACTCCTTCCTTTTCGAGTTGCCGAATGGCTTCCATGAATTGGAACGTGGAGTATTCCGCTTTTGTTGCTTCCTCGATGTACTTGGCTTCGTGATTGCCTTTCTCGATGGCTCGCAATATCTTTGGCCGAAGTTGTTCGACCGTATAAACGTGGATGCTCATAGTTCCTTGTTGTTAAGTTGTTCGATAATACGCTTTTCTCTGTCCGATAATTCTACATCACGCTCAAAGCCTTTCTTGTGACGTTGCAACTCGTCCGCGATGCGGTCGCTGAATAGGATGCCACCGCCAAAGATACGCTGACCGCCTCCAAGTGCTCGCAAAGCGTCGAGGTTGGTGACGTACACACATTCGTCTTTCGGTATCTTCAATTCGATGCCACGAGAGAGGAATTTCCCGACCTGCCCCGGATTGATAGCGTTAGGTGGATAGTTCTTTTTCTCCGTCGGATGTTCGGTTACACCTGCCACGTCGTTCAGTTGCTTCTTCAGCGATGGGCACAGCCATACTTTCGGCTCGTCCGTGAAGTTCGTGATGAACGATGTTTTAACGATGGCACCATTCGCATACTTGACGCTTGCATCGGTTAGGATGGTGCAAGATGCTCGACAGTCGAAGCACGTCAGATGTGGCGCGAATAAGAAGTACTGGATGCCAACGGCCTCGTACCATTGAGCAATTTGCGACACAATGCTGAATGGTGGATTGTCTATTACCACGCAGTCGTCGGGATAGCCGAATTTCTTATAGTCGCCTCCAGGATAGAACGGCCTCACGATTGGTCGGTCAGTCAGGTCAATCAGCGTACCAGCGAAATTCTTTACCACCTCATAAACGGCTGGAGGTGTATAGCAATCGTCGGTGGTCTTCTTCGTGCTGTCCTCATGCTTCTGCACAAACGATTCGTAGTCCTCAAACTTCTCGTTCTTGCCGATGCGCTTGACAGGCGATTGTATCACCTCATCTCCGAATAGTGATAATTGTTCCGTCATATTATATTCCTTTCGTTGGTTTCTGATTCATAAAAGTCTTCGCATTTCCCCAAAAAGCCTTCATCACTATCATGGAGCTTGTTGCATATAAGTTTGTACGGCTTTCCCGACCAATCGCAAAAGATGTCCGTGCAATGGTCGCAGAAGAAGCATGACCTTGGATGTGCATTTATCACATACATGCCACATTCGTATTCCCTTGTCGGTTCTTCTCTTGGTACCATATCAATTCGTTCAATTCGTGTTCAAAAGAAAAAGAGAGGCACCATTGCGGATGTCTCTCGATGTCGATTGCGATGTCTGCCGATTACGGCTCCAGCCCCCCGCCCGTGTCCTGACTGCCACCGCCCTGCTGGTTGCCGCCGTTGTTGCCGCCAGTGTTACCACCTTGTGCGGGTTCGTCGTCGTTGGGGATGGCAGTGTCGGTTGCTACCATCTTAACCTTCTGCGCCTGCTTGCTCAGTGCAAACTGCTTGCTGAACTTCACGCCGATTGTGGCACCAAGCACCCAATTAAGGCGGTCGGTAGTCAGGTCGCTCTCCTCTGCACGGGTGCGGACGGGAACGCTTGGGTCTGCCGTGTGGGCTGCTGTGGTCTCGCGCTCGATGTCGGCATCACTCACGCTGCCGTTCACCTTCGGGTAGATGCTGACCATCTTCGTGCCCGTGTGGTCGGCAAGGCTAATGCGGTTACTCTCCAACACCTCCTCGCTGATAATGTCAGCGATGGCTGCGATGACCGTTGTCACCTCGTAAGCCTTTACGCCAGTACGAGCGGCAATCTTTTCAGCCAACTCGGCGTTGGTGATCTCGTTGTTAATCACTGCTTCGGCAAAGAAGCTGTGGCTGCCCTGCTGGGCACTCGTCGGGTTGTACTCCCGAACCCTGTACTTAACTTTACTCATTGTCGTATCGTTTTAATTGTTCAACCTATATTTCTTTTTTCAGAAAACCTATACCTTTCTTTGGCAATTTATTCGTCTTTAATCTTTCCGATGATGTCACGCAGACCAGTGAACACCGGCATGGGCACGGCCTTCACTTCGGGGAATACGAGGTACTTCATCGCTTCGGGCAATTCCTTCTCGACGTTCTTTTCAGTCTTCAGAGCCACCAAAGCGTCATAGACTTGCTCACCGAACTCGTCGCGCTCCTTTTCGAGTTGCTTGGCCTTGGCGTGCAACTTGCGGACGGTTTCGTACTCCTTTGCCTCGACCGTGATGTATGTGCTGTTACCTGGAATCTTGAACGACAGCTTTACGGGGATGTTCGACTCGCGGCTCGTCCATCCGTTCGGATTGTCCTTGATGGCCGTGATGCTTGCACCCGTGCTGTAACCGAAGTAAGTGCTGTATTCGTTGACACAAGCGATGACGGGCGCAGGGATGTACTTTCGCACAAGCACCTGACCTGCCTCGTTCAACTTCTTGTAGGCATTCTCAATCTTCTTTGAATATGCCTTGTTCTTCATCTTCGACGCGGCTTCCTCGGCCATCGTCTTTGTAATTCTTCTGTTCATAGTTCCTTTTGCTGATTGTTAATGCTTGCGGTTCTGCTTTGCCAACTGCTTGCGCTTTATCTGATTGTGTCTCCATTTCGTTGAACCAACGTAATAGCGTCCGAATACGTCAGGAGGTGTGCCCCATGATGGAGAGGGAACCAATGTCGGCACCTCTGGGCGATTTACGATGGGCAGAGCCTTTGCATCTTCGTTAGCACTTGCGCCGCTTGCGGCAATCATTCCGGCCATAGCCATTAAAACTGATTTTTTCAAATTACCTTTCATAATTCCTTTTGTTTTTAAGTTATAAAAAAGAAAAGGCATCGAATTCGACACCTTTTCCGTGATTTCTGTGATTTCTGTGTGACATTACGGCTCCAGCCCCCCGCCCGTGTCCTGACTGCCACCGCCCTGCTGGTTGCCGCCGTTGTTGTCGCCAGAGTTACCACCTTGTGCGGGTTCGTCGTCGTTGGGGATGGCTGTGTCGGTTGCTACCATCTTAACCTTTTGTGCCTGCTTGCTCAGTGCAAACTGCTTGCTGAACTTCACGCCGATTGTGGCTCCAAGCACCCAATTAAGGCGGTCGGTAGTCAGGTCGCTCTCCTCGGCACGGGTGCGGACGGGAACGCTTGGGTCAGCTGTGTGGGCAGCTGTGGTCTCGCGCTCGATGTCGTTCATTCTTTTTCAAAATACTTATTCATTGCTACGGTTCTGCCTTCCGATTCCTTTACGTTATCATCGTAGATTTCGTAGCCGCACCGCTGATACCAGGGGATGAGAAACGTGTCCTTTCGGGCAACCACTACGACCTGCTGCAAGCCTAACTCCTTCGCCTTTTCCTCTGCGAACTTTAGCATGACGTTGCCCAATCCCTTGCGTCTAACCGACGGGTGAACCATGAGCGACTGGATGGTGCCGTAGTAGTTGCGCTCTTCGTTGTTCTCGACGCACAGCTCAATCGTTGCCAGTCCGTCGTTGGTGATGAGTGTGTACGACTTTCCCCACCACCATTCGTTTTCGTGAGTGATGATATTTCTCATTCTTAGCCCTCCTTTTCGATGATTTCCTTTACTTCGTCCTGCGTGAAGATGAAGTCCTTGCCGTATGCTTGCAAGCAGCAGCAGGTTATCTCCGCACCGATAGACTTATAGTATTCTGCGACGTGAAAGAGGTCTGGGACGGCCTGCGGGTTGAACTGCTCCTTGTGTTCCTTGATGCGGTGTATCGCATTGTAGCGGTGCAATCCAATCTCGCTCATCATCAGTCCGTAGTCGAGCCAGCCTTTCTTCTGACTTTCCTCTTCGATGCCCGGAGGTGTCGGCTCTTCCTGCTGCATCTTGTCGATGATGCCCTTCACTAAGTTCAGAGCCTCAATCTCGGCAGCTGCCAAGCACTCTTCGGTCGTACCCAATGGATTCGGGTCGCAATTACTTTTAAGCCCATTGACTATCTTGTCAATCTCGGCTTTCACTCTTTCTGCGTCAATGTACTTCATAGTTCCTTTTAATTAAAAGAGAGCCGACGCGATGCGCCAGCCCTCAATGTTCAATGTTCAATGTTCAATGGTGAATCATCCCTCCAGTTCCCCGCCCTGCTGGTTGCCGCCGTTGTTGCCGCCAGTGTTACCACCTTGTGCGGGTTCGTCGTCGTTGGGGATGGCTGTGTCGGTTGCCACCATCTTAACCTTTTGTGCCTGCTTGCTCAGTGCAAACTGCTTGCTGAACTTCACGCCGATCGTGGCACCAAGCACCCAATTAAGGCGGTCGGTAGTCAGGTCGCTCTCCTCGGCACGGGTGCGGACGGGTACGCTTGGGTCAGCCGTGTGGGCTGCTGTCGTCTCGCGCTCGATGTCTGCATCACTCACGCTGCCGTTCACCTTCGGGTAGATGCTGACCATCTTTGTGCCCGTGTGGTCCGCCAGGCTAATGCGGTTGCTCTCCAACACTTCCTCGCTGATAATGTCAGCGATGGCTGCGATGACCGTTGTCACCTCGTAAGCCTTTACGCCAGTACGAGCGGCAATCTTTTCAGCCAACTCGGCGTTGGTGATTTCGTTGTTAATTACCGCTTCGGCAAAGAAGCTGTGGCTGCCCTGCTGGGCACTCGTCGGGTTGTACTCCCGAACTCTGTACTTAACTTTACTCATTGTCGTATCGTTTTAATCGTTCGATGTCGTTCATTTGTTATTCTCTGTTGAAATGATAGCCGTAGCGTTCCTGAAACATGCTGTCGATGAAGTCCGGCACGCGGTCTTCTCGCTGCTGATTCAGCGTGAGCAGGTCGGTGTAGTAATTCAGTGCCGTAAGAAATTTACGGTCGTTGGGTACGCTGCCGCCCTCGATGCCGAAACGCTTCTGAGCGTATTGCAACTCGCATACGAGCCGATGATTGTGCGTAAACTCTGCCGTATTGCCCCAAACGAGCAACATGGCGCAGATGATAGCGCACGTCTCAGTATTGACGATGGGGATGCCCGTGTCAAGTGCTGACTGATACATCGCCCATCGTTCTTTGTACTCCTTGGTGTCGAAGATGCTACTCATCGTCTCCTTCTTCGTCGTATGGATAATCAATATTCCATTTCCCGTTGTCATATTCCACGAGTTCAGCGTTTGGGAGTATATAGTTAAGACCTGGGCACTCCAATAGCATGTATGGGTATATGAAAGGCAATGGCTTTCCATCCCTCTTGTAGATTTTACTCACGCATGGTAAGAAAAAGATGTCGTTCAGATTCTTGCCCGTAAACTTGATTCGTCTTACTTCTTTTGCCATAATTCGTGTCATTCGTGTTCAACCTTGAATGTCTCACTCACCTTGCCGCTCTTGTCGAGTGCCTCGCCAAGTGCGCCCTTAATCGGTTCTTCACGTTCCCAATCGTGTTTGTCGAGGTCGTAAAGTTCACCGATAGCGTCGTTCTGGATGATGCCAGAGAAACCGCGACGGCGCAACTCATAGACGATGTTCAGCGTCGTGGCTTCTGCGAGGTTGCTCGTCGTGCTGCCCTCGTTCTCCTTGATGAAGGCTGAAATCTTCGCGTCCCATTCCGTTTCAAGTGCCATGCGCTTCTGTCCGAATCCGATACGCGACTGATGCAACTTGGAGATTTCCTTTTGCAACTCGTCGATTTGGCGGTGCTTTGCGGCAATCTCTTCTTTTACCTCACCTTGCAACATTGCCACCTGACGGATAGCGTTGCCTTTCTTGTTCTTCAACTCTCTGACTTGGCTGTCAAATTCTGTTCTTGTCATAGTTCCTTTGTTTTTATTGATGAATAATTAAAGTAAAATAGAAAGGGCAGGCACCTTGTCGATGTCTGCTCTTTCCGTGATTTCTGTGATTTCTGTCTGCCGATTACGGCTCCAGCCCCCCGCCCGTGTCCTGACTGCCACCGCCCTGCTGGTTGCCGCCGTTGTTGCCGCCAGTGTTACCACCCTGTGCGGGTTCGTCGTCGTTGGGGATGGCTGTGTCGGTTGCCACCATCTTAACCTTTTGAGCCTGCTTGCTCAGTGCAAACTGCTTGCTGAACTTCACGCCGATTGTGGCACCAAGCACCCAATTAAGGCGGTCGGTAGTCAGGTCGCTTTCCTCG
>Ga0265299_10000491_pt1 | contig 49194 bp, 54 predicted proteins | sample AusTroGonzalo_MG_4_FD_193485 | JGI IMG/M metagenome (GOLD analysis project Ga0265299, IMG submission 193485) | Bovine rumen microbial communities from tropical cattle in Woodstock, Queensland, Australia - Gonzalo_02 | ecosystem: Host-associated > Mammals > Digestive system > Stomach > Rumen ...
GGCGACAATGCACCAATCATCCGTGGTTCTGCTATTTCCGCATTGGAAGAAAAACAAGACGGTTTGGGCAAAGAATCTGTTGACGCTTTGTTGAAAGCTTGCGACGAATACATCCCAATGCCAGAACGTCCAATTGATAAACCTTTCTTGATGCCAATCGAAGACGTGTTCTCTATCACAGGTCGTGGTACAGTGGTTACAGGTCGTATCGAAGCTGGTGTTATCAAGGTTGGTGATGAATGTGAAATCGTTGGTTTGCGTCCAACACAAAAAACAACTGTCACAGGTGTCGAAATGTTCCGTAAATTGTTGGATCAAGGTGAAGCCGGTGATAACGTTGGTTTGTTGTTACGTGGAACCAAGAAAGAAGAAGTGGAACGTGGTCAAATTATCTGCAAACCAGGTTCTATTACACCACATACAGACTTTGAAGCAGAAGTGTACATCTTGCAAAAAGAAGAAGGCGGACGTCATACTCCATTCTTCTCTAACTATCGTCCACAGTTCTACTTCAGCACAACTGATGTGACAGGTACAATCACATTGCCAGAAGGCAAAGAAATGGTTTTGCCAGGCGATAACGTTCGTATCACAGTGCAATTGATTGCACCTATTGCTATGAGCGAAGGCCGTCGCTTTGCTATCCGTGAAGGCGGACGCACAGTGGGCGCAGGTGTTGTATCTAAGATCAACAAATAAGTAAAACTTGACAGCAGGGCAATTTAGGTTAAACTAAAACCCTGCTGTCGCAACAATATAAGGAAACGAACAAAATGGTACCAACATCTAAAATTCGCATTAAATTGACGGCGTTTGATCACCGTGTATTAATTGAATCGGTTGACGAATTAGTCAAGACTGCAAAGCGCACAGGCGCAGATGTCGTAGGACCTGTTCGCTTGCCGACATTGATTCAAAAGTTTACAGTCAATCGTTCTCCACACGTTGATAAAAAATCACGTGAACAATTCGAAATCCGTAATCACAAAGCGGTTGTCGATATTGTTAATCCAACCCCCCAGACAGTTGATGCCTTGATGAAGTTGGATTTGGCTTCGGGTGTTGATGTAAAAATTAAATTGTAATTGTTAGGTTAATATAGGTGTGTGTTATTAACCTCTGACAAATAAAAAAGGCATAAAAAAATGAAACGTAGCGGATTAATTACAACAAAAATGGGAATGACACGTCTGTATGATGATGCGGGCGTGGCACATGCTGTCACAGTTTTATCTGTGGGCGATTGTGCGGTTATCGGTAATCGTACGATGGAAAAAAATGGTTATATCGCAAACATCCTTGGTGTGTGCGAAGCAAAAGCAAAACATGTTGCAAAACCACAAGCAGTGGCGGCGGAAAAAAGCGGTATAAAACCATATCGCAAGGTCGTTGAATTCCGCGTTAGTGATGATTGTGTTATCCCAGCGGGTACACAATTGTCTGCGTCTCATTTCGTTGTCGGACAATTTGTTGATGTCCAAGCGACAAGCAAGGGAAAAGGCTTTCAGGGTGCTATGAAACGTCATAACTTTGGCGGTAAGGAAGCATCCCACGGTGTTTTGAAAGCACATCGTTCTTTGGGTGGTACAGGTATGCGTGAATGGCCTGGCCGCGTTTTAAAGGGCAAAAAGATGTCCGGTCAAATGGGTAATGAAACCGTGACCGTTCAAAACTTGAAAGTTTTTGGTGTAGATGCGTCCGAAAATTTAATCTTTGTTGAAGGCGCTGTTCCAGGTGCAAATGGCACATTTGTATTGGTTACAGATGCAATCAAAAAAGAACAAAAAGAATTGCCAGTTCCAACAGTTACAAAAGCAGTTGAAACTGAGCCAGTAACAACAACCGAAACAGAAACTGTTGCGGAATAATAAAGGCAACAGAATAGTAAGGTGGAAAAAATGCAAGTAGATATTATAAATTTTGATGGTAAATCTGTTGGCAAAGTTGATTTGATCGACAGTATTTTTGGTGTTTCACCACGTGCAGATATTTTACATCGTGTTGTTACTTGGCAGCGTGCAAATTCCCGCGCAGGTACACATGCTGTGAAAACAGTATCTGATGTGGCAGGAAGTGGCCGCAAGGCATTTAAGCAAAAGAAAACAGGTAACGCACGTCAGGGTGAAAAATACAATGTTCACATGCGTGGTGGTGGTGTGGTTCATGGACCAGTTGTCCGTGATCACAGCATTGATTTGCCAAAGAAAATTCGTTCTTTGGGTTTGAAAATGGCTTTGTCTTCTAAATTACAAGATGGTAACTTGATAGTTATTGATTCTGAAAAAGTCAAAGCTGCAAAAACAAATACAATCGCAAAACAATTGAAAAAATTGGATTTGAATTCTGTATTGTTTGTTGGTGCCCAAGAATTAGATGCAAACTTCAAAAAATCTGTTGCAAACATTGCAAATGTTGATGCTTTGCCAACAATTGGTTTGAATGTTTTGGATATCTTGAAACATGAAAAATTGGTTTTGACAGCCGATGCCGTCAAATCCGTCGAAGCCAGATTGGCATAATCAAAGGATTCAAAGATGGCAGAAAAGAAAGTTAGTTCAGAAAAGAAAATCGTTGCGACTGCAGGTGTGTTTGATATTTTGGTTCGTCCAATTATTTCAGAAAAATCTGCAAAATTGTCTGAAAGCAACGGCGTTGTATTCGAAGTTGCACCATCAGCAACCAAGGCTGATGTTGCACGTGCAATGCAAGCGATTTATGGTGTTAAACCAACCAAAGTGAATATTGTTATCACAAAGGGCAAGGTTAAAACTTTCCGTGGTCGCAGCACAGGTAAACAACGTGACGTTAAAAAAGCATATGTGTCTTTACCAGCAGATGCAAAAGTTGATTTTGCGGTAGAAGCACAAAGTAAGTAACTCTTGGTCAGAGAACCTGGAAAAATGATGGGTGTTATTGTCCAAGAATAAAAAAGGATAAAAAAATGGCATTAAAGCATTATAAACCAGTGACTGCAGGTACGCGTGGTTTGACTTTGGTCAGCCGTGCGGAATTGCATCGCGGTAAGCCAGAAAAGGCGTTGACGGTGGGTTTGAAATCCCATGGCGGTCGTAATAATTTTGGTCAAGTGACCGTGATGCACCAAGGTGGTGGTCATAAACGTAGTTATCGTTTAATTGATTTTAAACGTAAAAAAGTTGGTGTGCCTGCGACAGTTGTTCGTTTGGAATATGATCCAAACCGTACAGCATTTATCGCTTTGATTGAATACAAAGATGGTATTCGTTCTTATATTTTGGCACCACGTGATTTGAAAGCAGGGGACGTTGTTATTTCTGGTGAACGTGAAGATATTAAACCAGGTAATGCGATGCCACTTAAAAATATGCCAATCGGTACAATCGTTCATAACGTTGAATTAAAACCAGGTGCTGGTGGTCAATTGGCCCGCAGTGCAGGTTGTTATGCTCAGTTAATGGGTAAAGACGGCGTTTATGCCCAGATTAAAATGAACAGTGGTGAGTTGCGTAAAGTTCATTCCGATTGTTTAGCAACAGTTGGCAGTGTTTCTAATCCTGACCAACGCAATGTGAATTTGGGTAAGGCCGGTCGTGCACGTTGGTTGGGTGTTCGCCCATCTGTTCGTGGTATGGCTATGAACCCGAACGATCACCCAATGGGTGGTGGTAACGGACATTCAAAAGGTCACGAACCAGTTTCACGTACAGGTATTCCAGCCAAGGGATATCGTACCCGTAGCAATAAACGTACAAGCCCGATGATTATCCGTAGCAGACATTTGGCGAAGAAAAAATAATAAAAAAACGGAGTAAATGATGTCTCGTTCAGTATGGAAAGGTCCTTATATTCATCCGTCACTTTTAAAGAAAGTTGCGGTTGCTAATGAAAGAAATGACCACAAACCTATTAAAACATGGTCCCGTGGGAGCACAATTGTGCCACCTATGGTTGGTTTAACATTCGAAGTACACAATGGTAACAAATTTATTCCTGTGTCTGTTGTCGAAGATATGATTGGACACAAATTGGGTGAATTTGCACCAACACGTACTTTTAAAGGACATGCGGCAAACAAAAAAGCAGCAGCCAAATAATTCTGATTAAAGGAAAAAGTTATGACAAGATATGGAATAAAAGATAATCAGATTCGCGCATTCAACAAAATGATTCGCATCAGTCACCAAAAACTGAATTTGGTTTGCGACATGGTTCGTGGATTGCCTGTCGATCGTGCTGTTGATGTTTTGAAGTTTTCAAAAAAGCGTGTTTCTGATGAAGTTTTAAAAACTTTATTGTCTGCAATTGCAAATGCAGAACACAACAAGAACTTGCCTGTTGATACTTTGTTCGTCAAAGAAATTTGGTGTGGCAAAGCATTAACAATGAAACGCATTATGCCAGGACCACGCGGCAGCGCGCGTCCAATTTTGAAACCTTTTTCTAATTTGACAATCGTTTTGGAATCAGGTAATGCGCCGGCAAAGAAAAAAGAACCAAAGGCTAAAAAGGCTAAATAGTAAAAAAAAGACAAGTGGTATAGGGGGAACCCTTGAATAAAACTGAAAAGTTTCAAGAACACTTGTTATAAACGTAAGGAAAATAAAAAATGGGACAGAAAGTATCACCTATTTCATTACGCGAATTTATCAACAAAGTCACTGACTCTCGTTGGATTGCAAGCAAGAAAGATTATGCTAATCTGGTTGCCGAAGATGACAAAATTCGCAAATTTATTGGGAAAAAATTAAAGAAAGCAGGCTTGGCAAAGGTTGTTATTGAACGTTTTGCCAAAAAAGTTGTTGTGACAATTCACACATCTCGTCCTGGTATGATTATCGGTAAAAATGGTGCCGATATTGAAACGTTGCGTAATGATATCAAAAAATTGGTTAAAAATGACCAAGTTGTTGTTAACATTTACGAAGTACGTCGTCCAGATTTGAATGCTCAATTGGTTGCACAACAAATTGCACAACAAATTGAAGGTCGTGTGTCCTTTAAACGTGCAATGAAGAAAGCTGTACAAAATGCTGTAAAAGTTGGTGCACAGGGTATCAAAGTTATGTGCTCTGGGCGTTTGAATGGTGCTGAAATTGCACGTAGTGAACAAATCCGTGAAGGTCGTATTCCATTACATACTTTGCGTGCTGACGTTGACTATGCTTCAATTCAGGCAAAAACAACATACGGTGTTATCGGTGTAAAGGTTTGGATTTATACTGGTGATGTCGTAAATAAAGAAAAGTTGGCTTCTGAAATGGCGCGTCCTACAGAATATGCCGGCACAAGCGAAAGAAAAAGTAAAAAATAAGGATTAAATCATGTTAATGCCAAATAAAACAAAATTTCGCAAACTGCAAAAAGGTCGTATTCACGGTGTTGCCAAAGGTGGTAGTGAATTGGCTTTTGGGTCGTTTGGACTGAAAGCAATGAGCCCTGAACGTGTGACTGCACGTCAGATAGAAGCTGCACGTCGTGCTATTACTCGTCATATGAGACGTATGGGTAAATTATGGATTCGTATTTTCCCAGATGTTCCTGTGACAACAAAACCTGCTCAGGTTCGTATGGGTAAAGGTAAGGGTGCTGTTGAATATTGGGTATGTCGTGTTAAACCAGGTCGTATAATGTTCGAAATTGACGGTGTTAAACCAGAAATTGCATTCGAAGCATTTGCGCTGGCTGCGGCTAAATTACCAGTCAAGACGAAAGTCGTTGAACGTAAAATCAACTAAGAAAGGTGAATAAGATGGCAGAAAAAAGTAAAAAAACAGAATCTTTGACACAACAGGCTTTGGAAAGCAAATTGGTTGATTTGAAAAAAGAACAAATGAATCAACGCTTTCAATTGGCGGCGGGACAAATGCCAAAAACACATGTTTTGCGCAAAACTCGTCGTGAAATTGCCCGTGTGAAAACACAGTTGAACGCAACAAAAAAATAAAAATAGATGTTGATTTTGGTTGTTTTTTCTAAATTTTAGTATATCATAACCAAAATCGACAAAATAAAAATAGAGGAATAACAGTTATGCCAAAACGTATACTGCAAGGAACAGTTAAAAGTACAGCAAATGATAAAACGGTTGTCGTTGAAGTTGAACGCCGTTTTCGTCATCCTTTGTATGGTAAATTCGTGAAGCAGAATAAAAAATACAAGGCTCATGATGAAGCTAATGAATACAAAGTTGGTGACGTTGTTGCTATCGAAGAACATCGTCCAATTTCCAAGACAAAAACTTGGATTGTAAAGGGTCGCGTTGGTGTGGCCAAAGACGGTTCTGTGGAAGTGGTTGACTAAGGTTTTAGTTAATCAAAAATGTCGGGTTCTTTGAGGTCAAATGACAGTCGGGACCCAGTAACAAAGCCGTGGGGGATTGCCCCATCGTGCAGGAAGAGGAAAAAAAATGATACAGAATGAAACAGTTATGACGGTTGCTGATAACTCTGGTGCGCGTAAAGCTATGTGCATCAAAGTTTTAGGCGGTTCACATCGTCGTTATGCAACGGTTGGCGATAAAATCGTCGTTGCTATTAAAGAGGCTATTCCACGTGGAAAAGTCCAAAAGGGAACAGTTCAACGTGCAATTATCGTTAGAACAAAGTTTCCAGTGAAACGTCCAGACGGTTCAATTATTCGTTTCGACGATAATGCGGTTGTTTTGATTAATAAAAACAACTTTGAACCAATTGGTACACGTATCTTTGGACCAATTGCGCGTGAAGTTCGCCGCAAATATGATGTGCAAAAAATCGTGTCTTTGGCACCAGAAGTTATTTAACAGATTGACACAAAGGGACAAAAAATGAAAATTATAAAAGGCGACGAAGTCGTAGTTATTTCAGGAAAATACAAGGGCGTCAAGGGCAAAGTGCTTGAAGCACGTCCAGCAGAATCGCGTGTTGTTGTCGAAGGTGTCAATCGTCATAAATGGCACATCAAACCAACACAGGACCAAGCCGGTCATATTATTGATCGCGAGGCACCAATCCATGTATCTAATGTTGCTTTGGTTGATCCAAAAACCAAAAAGGCAACGCGTGTTGGGTACAAGATGAAAGGTGATAAAAAAATTCGTGTTTCTAAAAAATCTGGGACAGAATTATAAAACTAATTGTTTCCGCTGTTACGGAAACTGAACAAAGGGATAAAGAAATGCAAAGTAGATTGCGTGAAATTTATGAAAAACAAGTTGTACCTGAATTGATAAAAGAATTTGGGTATACTAATGCATTGGCTGTACCAAAACTTACCAAGATTGTTTTGAATATGGGTGTTGGTGAAGCCGTTAGTGATAAAAAGAAATTGGATGCTGCGGTTGTTGATTTGACTGCTATTGCTGCACAAAAGCCAGTAGTGACAGTTGCTAAAAAATCAATTGCAACATATCGTTTACGTGAAGGTCAAGCCATCGGTACCAAGGTGACATTGCGTGGTAAAAGAATGTATGATTTCTTGGATAAATTAATTACTGTTGCGTTACCACGTGTAAAAGATTTCCGTGGATTGTCAAAATCTAAATTTGATGGTCGTGGAAATTATGCATTTGGTATCAAAGAGCATTTGATATTCCCAGAAATTTCTGTTGATAAAATTGATTCTATCCGTGGTATGGATATTGTCATTGCTACAACAGCAAAAACAGATGACGAAGCGCGTGCATTGCTGACAAAAATCGGCCTGCCGTTGGTTTTGAAATAATAAAAGGAAATAAATATGGCAAAGTTAGCGTTGATTAACAAGCAACACAGACGTGAAAAATTGGTTGCCAAGTATGCTAAAAAGCGTGCCGCAATCAAAGAAAAAATGTCTGTTAATGCAACACCAGATGAACGTATGGATGCAATGAAAAAATTGGCAAAGTTGCCACGTAATGCAAATCCAACACGTTTGCATAATCGTTGCTCTATTACGGGCCGTGCACGTGGTTATTCACGTATGTTCGGTTTGTGTCGTCAACAGGTTCGTACAATGGCATCCGAAGGTAAATTGCCAGGTGTACGTAAATCTAGTTGGTAAAAATAAAAGTAACAGTTGTGGACAATGCAACTGGGTTGAATGTGGAATTATCCACAAACAAGGAGTAAAAAGATGTCATTATCACACCCAATCGGAGATATGCTGACCCGTATTCGTAATGGTCAAGCGGCCGGTAAAGAATTTGTAACTGTCCCAGACAGTAAATTGCGTGTAGCAGTTTTGACTGTTTTAAAGGACGAAGGTTTCATCACTGATTTTCGCAAAGAACAAATTGACGAACATCGTTCAAATTTGGTTATTGAATTGAAATATAACGGTGGAATTGGCGCAATCCAAGAAATTTCTGTTGTGTCCAGACCAGGTCGTCGTGTTTATTCTGGTTGTGCAAAGATGCCGAAAGTTTTGAACGGTTTGGGAATTGCAATTGTTTCTACACCTCATGGCGTTATGACTGATCACAAAGCGCGTTTGATGAATGTTGGTGGCGAAGTATTGTGCAAGGTTATATAATAGAAATAAGGATGAAGAAATGTCTCGTGCAGGAAAATATCCAGTTAAGTTACAAGACGGTGTGTCTGCTGAAATCAAAGACAATGCTGTGGTTGTAAAAGGGCCAAAAGGTGAATTGAAAGTTGTATTAGATACAAAAAATTCTCATTTGGTTAATGTTGAAGTCAAAGGGACCGAGGTTGTTGTTACACCAAAAGATGCCGAAGATAAATTTTCACGTGCAATGTGGGGAACAATGACACGTAATATCAAGGCTGCGGTTGAAGGTGTATCAAAAGGTTTTTCAAAAGATATGTATATGAACGGTGTTGGTTATAAAGCATCGGTCAGTGGGAATAAATTAACATTGGTTGTTGGTTTTTCTCATGATGTTGTTATGGAAATACCAGCTGGACTTACTGTGAAAATGGGTGAAAAACCAACCGAGTTTACAATCAGTGGAATTGATAAATGTGCTTTGGGATTGTTTGCTGATAAAATTCACAAGATTCGTAAAGCAGACCCTTACAAGGGTAAAGGTATCTTCTACAAGGGCGAAGAAATCCGTCGTAAAGAAGGTAAAAAGAAATAATAAATAGTAATTTCCGCTGTTACGGAAATTGAAAAAAAAGGAAACAAAATGTTAAGACATTTGAATTCAGAAGAAAGACGTACTTTGGCGAATCGTAGTGCGTTGAAAAGAAAAAATCCTGGCAAGATTCGTTTGTCAGTTTTTCGTTCTGGCCGTCATATTGAAATTCAGGCTATTGATGATACACGTGGTCACACATTGTGTGCTGCGTCCAGTAAAGAAAAAGGTTTTGCTGGTAAAGGTTGGAATATCGCGGGTGCAGAATTGGTCGGTAAAGCATTTGCTGAACGTGCTGTAAAGGCAGGCATCGCAGATAATTGTTATTTTGATCGTGGTGGTTATCGTTATCACGGTCGTGTAAAAGCTCTGTGTGAAGCGATTCGCGCAGGTGGTGTTAGAATTTAATAAAACGGAGATTTATGATGGCACGTTTTGATGATAAAAAATTGCAAACGGATAATTTGGTAGATAAATTAGTTTCTATCAACCGTGTATCTAAAACTGTGAAGGGCGGTCGTAATATGTCTTTCAGCGCATTGGTTGTCGTTGGGGATAAAGCAGGGCGCGTAGGTTTTGGTAAAGGTAAAGCTTTGGAAGTTCAGGCTGCTGTACAAAAAGCAACCAAAGCGGCCAAGGCGAAAATGATACGTGTTCCTTTGAAAGAAGGTCGCACATTGCATCATGATATTTCTTCTAAATATGGTGCGAGTAAATTGGTCGTGCGCAGTGCGGTTCCTGGTACTGGTATTATTGCTGGGGGTGCGTTGCGTTCTGTATTTGAATGTTTGGGTATCCAAGACGTTGTGGTAAAATCCCAAGGTTCAAATAATCCAAACAATATGATTCGTGCTGTGTTCTTGGCTTTTGCGAAAATGAATTCTCCTAAAACAGTTGCTGCACGTCGTGGCAAATCTGTGGCTGAAATCATTGCTGGTCGTGATGGCAAGAAATTAGAAGTTGCAACAGAAGAGACAAACAAATAATGCGTAAAGTATGGAGATAGAAATGGCTAAAATAATTGTAAAACAAGTAAAAAGCATTATCGGTCGTCCAGAATATCAACGCAAAATTGTGTTGGCTTTGGGGTTGGGACGCATTGGTAAAACAAAAGAAGTCAACGATACGATGAGTGTTCGCGGCATGGTTGCACGTGTTTCACACTTGGTCGAAATTGTTGAAAAATAATTAAAAATAACCGAGTACGTAATCTTGTATTATGTGCGAAATAGACTATATCAATAGTCGCAGGATTAAAAGGAAAAAGAAATGAAATTAAATGCATTGATGGATAACAAAGGCGCACGTGCGGATATTAAACGCGTTGGCCGTGGTTTGGGATGTGGTTATGGTAAAACTTGTGGTCGTGGAACCAAGGGTCAAAAGGCTCGTGCTGGTTCACGTAAACAGGCAACGTTCCAAGGTGGTCAAATGCCAATTTTACGTCGTTTCCCAAAGTTTGGTTTTACCAATCCTTTTGCGAAACATTATGTCACAATCAATTTAGGTGATATTGAAAAGTTTATCGCATCTGGCAAGATTGATGCAAAACAACCAATTACAATGGAATCTTTGTTGGCTGCAAAAATCATCAATCGTAAATTGTCTGGTTTGAAAGTTTTGGCCAAAGGCGAAATTAAAACAGCCGTTACGGTTGTCGCTGATAAATGGTAAAAAACCGCGGAAGAAGCGATTGTGAAAGCCGGTGGAAAGATTTCCAATAAATAGTTAATTAAATTTGTATCTTGTGCTATAATGCACAGGATACAATAAGATTAAAAAGATAGATCATGAAATCCATATCGAATTTTTTCAAAAACTTGACTGATTTACAAAAGCGTATTTTGTTTACTTTGGGCGCTTTGGTTGTTTATCGTATCGGGTCTTTTATTCCATTACCAGGTGTTAATGCATCGGCTGTGTTGCATTTGTTTACAGGTGAAGGTAGTGGAATGTTGGGTATGTTTGATATGTTTGCGGGTGGATCGCTATCGCGTATGTCTGTATTGGCGTTAAACATTTTCCCGTACATTTCTGCATCTATCGTTTTACAATTATTAACGGCAACCAGTAAATCACTGACTGATTTACGTAAAGAAGGTGAATCTGGACGTATCAAAATCAATCAATATACACGTTATTTGGCTGTGGTTTTGGCCGTTGTCCAAGGTTGGGCGGTTATTCGTGGATTAGAAGCAATGGCGCCTGTTAACGGTGTTGCGGCTGTGGTGAATCCAGGATGGACATTTGAATTAACTGCGTTGATTGCGTTGGTTGGTGGAACTGTGTTTGTTATGTGGTTGGCTGAACAGATTACTGCACGTGGTGTGGGTCAGGGCGCATCTTTATTGATTTTTGCTGGTATTATTGCCGAGGTTCCAGCCGGTATTGGTAAGTTATTCTCGTTGGGCAGTGTCGGTCAAATATCGCCAACAATGATTATGTTGATTGTTGCCTTTGTTGTGGGTATTATCGCATTGATTGCTTTCTTTGAACAGGCACAACGTCGTATCCAGATTTTGTATCCACGTCAAGCAATGGCCAATGGTGTCATGAATACTAATGCTTCATACTTGCCAATCAAAGTGAATATGTCTGGTGTTATGGGACCGGTGTTTGCTGCATCTATTATGATGTTACCTGCATTTATTCAACGTTTTGCACAAAGTGATAGTTTGGTTGTGCAATCTATTATTGGATTCTTTACATATGGTGCATGGTCTTATATTTCGTTATATACAGTTTTGATTATATTCTTTGCATATTTCCAAACTGCGGTGGTATTTAATTCCGAAGAAACCAGTAATAATTTGAGAAATGCCGGTGGTTATATCCCAGATGTTCGTCCTGGGGAACAAACAATGCGCTATTTGGATGCGGTTGTGTCCAGAACTACTGCGATTGGTGTTTGTTATTTGATTGTTGTTTGTGTTATACCAATTATTTTGAATACTCATGCGGGTATGCCTTTGGTAATTGGTGGAACCAGTGTTTTGATCGTGGCTGGGGTGGTATTGGACACCATGAACCAGGTTCAATCATATCTGGTTGCTAAACAATACAGTGGTGTTGTTCAAAAGGCACAAAAACATGGTCGTTTTCGTGGATAGGCGGTAACGACAGATAAAGGAATTTGACTTTTGTTGGTTTTGATATAACATAAGCCAATAAAATCAAAAAGGTTTCAAAATTTTGGGCACCCCAAAGTTTTGGAGTTTAGTCGGGCAGGGAAACCTGTTCATAGGTTAAATAAAAAAGGATAATACAAGATGGCACGTATAGCAGGTGTTAACATCCCATCAGAAAAACGCATCGAAGCTGCGTTGCAATATATCCATGGTATCGGCCCAACCAGAGCTGCAAAAATTTGTGCTGCGTTGAAGTTGAAAGATGGTTTGCGCGCGAAAGATTTGACTGACGAAGATGTTATCAAAATTTCGAATTATATTGAACAAAACTTTAAAGTAGAAGGTGATGTACGTCGTGAAGTTGCGATGAACATTAAACGTCTGCAAGATTTAAAAACATACCGTGGCATTCGTCACCGTAACCGTTTGCCTGTCCGTGGTCAACGTACCCAGACAAACGCCAGAACACGTAAAGGTAAACGTGTTGTTGTTGCGGGATCTGCGACCAAGGGTAAATAATAAAAACAGGTAGAGATTAACACGATAGTTAATTGAAGACATCTAAATAAAGGTAAAAAAATGGCAGTTACTAAATCAAAAAAGAAAGTTGTAAAAAAAGTATCGCATGGCATTGCGCATGTTGTTGCGACAAATAACAATACTCGTATTACTATTACGGACCCAACTGGTGCTGTATTAACATGGGCCACAGCGGGTGCTAATAATTTCAAGGGTGCAAAAAAATCGACCCCATATGCAGCCACAGTTGTTGCTGATGCAGTTGGTAAAAAGGTTGCAGAAATGGGTATGAAAACGGTCGACGTTTTAATGCGTGGTATTGGTCAAGGTCGTGAATCTGCGGTTCGTGGTTTGGCGAATGCAGGATTGATTGTGCAATCTATTACTGATACAACACGTATTCCACACAACGGGTGCCGTCCAAAGAAAGTGCGTCGTGTGTAATACATTATGATTCATGCATGAATTAAAACACCGCCCATTTGGGCGGTTGTTTTTTTATATTTTATTTCATTTTGCTACGCTTGGTTAATAAGTTTTTTCGCATTATTTCCGTAGATTCCTGGAAAAATTTTAAATTGATACACGATTTAGCATTCGTTGCAAACATCTGCATAATGCGGCTGGAAACTGGGTATAATACGCATGTGCTATCTAATTTTGCGATAAAATCGTTATCGACCACAGTATATAATTTTTCATTTGGATCACAACATTCTGTGGGTTCAAATACGCAATCGTTATCATCTATTTTAATTTGAGTTTTGTGACAAATGATTTTGGTGTTTCCTGCATGTAAACACGATATTGGTGCAGGTGTGTTGGGTGCATTTTTCTTTCTGGGTTTCGAAGCGAGACTGGGGCCATATGGTTGTGGGATATGGTTCCATGACACGTGGGCGCGTTTTGAATACGGCGTATCCAATGTGGCGCGCATTTTAGGAATGATTCCATTAAAATCAGTTAATTTGTAACTGCGAATAAATGTTATTTTATCTGGGTATAAAACCACGTTACGTAATATTGTAAACAATTTTATATCGTCATCCATCACTGATGCTAAAAATTCTTTGGATATTTGGTCGTATGCGTCGTTCCATAAAGACGTGAATGTTTTAAAACCTATTGTATTACTTGACATAATTGCCCCTTGGTTAATTGTAAGGATAGTGTAATTATTTAGATTCTTTTTAGGGTTGTCAATATTATGTTTTTGTTGACTTTTGTAATTTCTGGGTATAAAATCTATGCACACATTGGAAATACAAGATTTTTAATGTGTGCCGATTGGCGAAAATAATAAACTAAGCCGAATGGAGTAATTATGATTGAAAAAAACTGGATGACTTTGATTAAGCCAAAAAAATTGGATATCAAAGTCGATGAAAAAAATCCTAATATTGCAACTTTGATTGCGGAACCTTTGGAAAAAGGTTTTGGTTTAACTTTGGGTACTGCGTTACGTCGTGTGTTGTTGTCTTCTTTGCAAGGCTGTGCACCGGTTTATATCAAAATCGATGGCGTTCAACACGAATTCAGCAGTTTGCCAGGTGTTCGTGAAGATGTATCCGATATCATCTTGAATTTAAAAGGTGTTTATTTCCAAGCATTAACCGAAGGTCAACACAAGGCATACATCAAGGCCAAAGGCCCAGTTGTTGTTACAGCCGGTATGATTGAAACAACAGGTGGCGTCGAAGTTATGAACAAAGATGTCGAATTATGCACTTTGGATAAAGATGCAAATATTGATATGGAAATAACTTTGGATTCTGGTCGTGGTTATGTCGCGGCGAATGCACATGGTGATGGTTTACCATTGGGTGTTATTCCTGTGGATTCTATCTTTTCACCAATTTTGAACGTGTCTTTTGCCGTATCACAAACTCGTGTTGGTCAATCAACAGATTACGACAAATTGGAATTGACGGTTAAAACGAATGGATCTGTTACACCCGAAGACGCAATCGCTTTTGCGGCACGCATTTTAACGGATCAATTGTTGGTGTTCATCAACTTTGAAGATCCTGCACAAATAAATGCACCTACGGATGAAGACAAGGCCAAAGATGCTTTGCCGTTTGATCCAAAATTGTTAAAGCATGTTGATGAATTGGAATTGTCTGTTCGTGCAAATAATTGCTTGAAAAATGACAAGATTAATTGGTTGGGTGAATTGGTTCAAAAGACCGAGGCTGATATGTTGAAAACACCAAACTTTGGCCGTAAATCTTTGAACGAAATCAAAAACCAATTGGAATCAATGGGATTAGGTTTGGGTATGGAAGTGCCAGGATGGCCACCTGAAAACATTGCGGAATTGTCCAAGAAATATGAGGATCCTTACAAATAAAATAATTTCTGCGGATTCTTGTCGCGATTGTCGGTTCTTATGTAACATTTGTACACTGTGAACCGATAATCGCTTCCAATAATCTCGTATAAATTATTTTAGGAAATAAGTAAAATAAATCCCATAATACTGAAAATAAATTTTTAGGTTATGGTGTCTCGAAATAATCCCCGGGTTGTCTGGGGCAGAAACAAAAAGGAGTAATCAATGAGACATATGAAATCAGGTCGCACTTTTAATCGCGATACAAATGCTCGCAAAGCTTTACTTATTGGCTTGGCGAAAAATTTAATTGAACGTGAACAAATTAAAACAACATTGCCAAAAGCAAAAGATTTGCGTGGTGTCGTTGAAAAATTGATTACACGTGCCAAGGTTGATACGGTTGCCAATCGTCGTTTGGTTGCATCTGAATTGGGGAATGGTACAAGTACAACTGTTAAAAAATTGTTTACTGTGTTAGGGCCACGTTATGCAAAACGTCCAGGCGGTTATACCCGTGTGTTAAAGGCTGGGTTCCGTTATGGTGATGCGGCACCAATGGCGATTATCGAATTGGTTGATCGTGACGTTAATGCCAAAAAAACAGTGAAAACTGTGGCGGCTGAAAAAGAAGAAGCTGTGGCCACAGAGGCAACAGAAGAAAAGAAAGCTGAAAAGGCGCCAAAAGCACCAAAGGCCAGTGCAGACAAGAAAGTTGCGAAACCTGTGGCAGAACCAAAGGCGAAAGCAACGGCTGCAAAGAAAACTGTTGCGGTTAAACGTCGTGCAACTGGTAAATAATTTATATTTACAAAAGTTTAATACCCTGCAAATCGCGGGGTATTTTTTTTATAAAGTATTTGGTTATACGTTTAATTTATGATAAAATATAAAAGATAATTGTAAGAGGGTGGCAATGAAAAAACTGATTGCATTAGCGGTCATTTTATCTGGGGTTATTAGTTTTGATGGTTTCGCAGCGCGTGTTGCCGGTACGTCCAGACGTCCAGGGGCGGTGGCGTCTGCACCGGTTTCAGGTGTACCTGTAAATAATAATGCAGAAGTCAAACAACGTGGGGTAGAGCGGTCTGCAACACAACAGCCGTCAAAAAATTCTGGGGCAAATAAAGTGGTTGCGCGTGCAGCAACAACCCAAAAGGCAATAAGTTCGGGAACTAAAATCGCAGGTCAAACCGCGAATACAGTCATAGATGAAGAATGCAAGACGAAATATTATGGGTGTATGGATTCTTTTTGTATGTTAGATAATGCGAATGGTGGTCGTTGTTTGTGCAGTAATCGTCATGCTGAATTGGATAATATCCTAGAACAGATTCAAAAGTTAGATGAACAAAGTTATGCAATGGCAACGACTGGGGTCGAACGCATAAATATGGGCGAAGATGCTGATAAAGTTGAAGCCATGGTAAATAATGCGAGCAATCAGCAAACAAATCAAAATACAGCGCGTAGTTTAAATATAGGTGCGTTGGATTTAAATCTTTTCCAAGATGATGATATTTTTAATATTGGTGACAACGCCGATGATATTAGTACTTTGAGTGGTGATGAGTTATACAATGCGGTATATAAAATGTGTGTTGGGCAAATACCAGAATGCAGTGCGAATATGCCTATGTTAAAAACATTATATGCTCAACAAATTAGATCCGATTGTATGGCATATGAAAATAGTTTAAAACAACAAAAAAATGCATCGGCTAAAAAATTACAAACCGCGCAAACTGCTATGAAAGAAGCTGCGTTGGAACAATACAGGAATGCGAATAAATATGATTTAGGACAATGTACCGTTCGGTTTAAACAATGTATGCAAACGACGGCTGATTGTGGTGAAGATTTTTCAAAATGTGCGATGACGGTTGCCAGTAATAATGCACAAACCAAGGTCGGTAAAAAAAATAAAACACAAACGTATTCAATAAAAGGTGATTTTACTGAAATCACGATTGGTGCCGCGACATATGATACTTTGTTGGCGAAAAAGCCGATGTGTGAAAGTGTTACAAAACAATGTGTTGATGTGCGTGATAAAGTATGGGACGCGTTTTTACGCGAAGCAGCGCCAGCATTAAAGTCTGCGGAGTTGATTGCAGAATCTAATTTGCGTACCAGTTGCATAGGTAATATTTCTGAATGTTTCCAAAAGGCATGTAAAGATAATCTGGATCCAAAAGATCCAGATGGTTCATATGATATGTGTTTGTCGCGTCCAGATACTGTGCGTTCTTTGTGCAAGGTTGAAATAGAACCATGTGAAGCCACTGAACCAAAAATTATGGATTATGTGTATGCACGGTTGGCATCAATGCGTGTAGATTCTTGTACGACCGAGGTGAAAAGCTGTCTGCAATCCGAGGATAGATGTGGCAAAGATTATTCAAATTGTATTGGTTTAGATACAGATACAATTATCAAAATGTGTCCGTATGAAAAGTTAACAGGTTGTCAGTATGTGTATGGTGAACAAAATATCACGGGCGAAGATGTTTATGACAATATTGCAACGATGATAGAAGGTATTATGTTAAATATTGATAATGGCATGTTGCAAGAATGTCAAAATGCTTTGAACGAATCGATGATACGTGTTTGTGGTGATGCCGAAGATTGTGAAAATTTTGCATTAGACAAAGGTGTTGGAACACGTTCATTTAAATACCAAGTTTGTGCATATAACACTATCAGTGCAGTAGATATTGGTTGGACTGGGGAATGTTATGATTCTTTGGATGCAATACCGTTGACAGAATTAGAAAATCCCACTAAGAATAACGCAAAAGGTTGGGCCGGAAAATTATCAGGTGTTGTTTATTGGGGTGATATAGAATATAAAAAGGATGCACAAGGTGAATATAAATTTACAACGGCCCAGGAATATATACAAAAATTAAAAGATGCCGGTCATAAAGTTGATCGTGATACCAAGGAAACATTGGAAGATTTGGTGTTTGATAAAGAAATTCGTCAGTTAGAAAATAGTGTTGAACGCGTTATATCTGCCATTGAGGCTGATGAAAAAGTACGGTATTGTATGACGGGCCGCGCTGTCCAAGGTATGCGTGGACAAAAAATAGGAACGCGTAATGGTGTTGAAAAGGATAAAGTTGCGCGATTCCCACATTTGACGGATTCAATACGTGAAAAAATTGCGGCCACTGCATTAAAGAAAGCGCGTGAAAATTATGATGCGCAATATGATAAAGAATTGGCGCGTATGATGGATGACCAAGTAAAGGCTGCTCAAAAAATTGATAAAGAACATGCCACAGATATTGCGTTTGAATCATGTAAAGCATGGGCAGAAAGTTCGGCATTACCGCATACACCAACGCCAAAGGCATCAAATGTGGGTAAATGGGTTGCTGTTGGTGTTCTTGTTGCTGCTGCAGTTGTTGCTACTGTTTTCACGTTTGCTGGTAGTTCTCCTGCATTGATTTCAATATTTACGGCATCAAAAACATTGGTAGAATTTGGTTCTGTTAGTGCGACTATGGCTATGGCTGCTGCGGCTGGGGCTGCTGGGGTTGCTGTGGGGGTTGATGATACGATTGCCAAGGCCGGTGGTGGTAATACTAATATCGAGGCTGGGCATAGTTCCACAGAACAATGGAATTACAAGGAAGTGGTTACGACTGTGTTTAATCGCGTGAGTGGTAAATGTACCAAGGTCACGGTGAGTCAACAATGTAAAAAAACGAAAAAGAATATTTGTAAAGAGTGGGCTGATTCAACCCAGACAGAAAAAACGATCGATTTGTTGTAATAAAAAAACCGTCCAACTGGACGGTTTTTTTATAAATTACTTAAATCGGTTATGATGGCGTTTTTCATTTGGCACGTTAGTGCCTTCTCCTTCTTTATGAAAGAAGGAGTACCCGCTGAGCGGGGGAGGTAATTGTGATAAGATTGAAGTCATCTGGTGTGGTTGCAATTATGGTTTGAATGGCAATTTTGTTTTACAAAATTGCTCTGCACAATTACCCCGTCTGGCTTCGCCATCCACCCCTTCTTTCATAAAGAAGGGGATGCGCGATGTGAAACATCGCTTTGAAATATGGAATTATAATGTTGATAAATCGGTTATGATGGTTATACCTTTGCCAGTCCATTCTGTTATTTTGGCGTCCATGTTCATAATATTTGTTGCGCCCAAATATAATATTGGTTTTGTTTTATGTTGTTTCGCGGCGTTCAATAATGCATCGATTGGTGATTCACGGGTTTTGCCGGCGGCAAACCATGTTGGTTCATCCATAATCCAAAAATCTGGGTCATTATGTACGGCGATTATTGCGTTGTCTGTTACGATAATATCGTTGTTTTCGACTGTAAATTTACGGCCTGATTTGGCGATGTGTTCTGTGATTGGTTTTATGTATTCGTTATCGGTTGCTGGGATATTATCTGTTTCTGGGGTGTCGGGTGTTTCGGTTATGTCGTCCACGGGTTCATCATAAAAATTTATATCTTTGAATACTGGACTGGATTGTATTGGTTCAGTTGGTGTTGAAAAATCATCATCGTCCATATCAAAATCCGGAGGCAGGGGTAAATCGTTGTTTACAGGTTTTATTGGTGTGTCTGGTTCTGGGGTTCCGCATGGATAAACATTTGGGTTCACACTGCATGCACTGCAAATAGGTGCGGCGATGTGATTTGGGTGTGTGCGTGCATAAATGAATGCACTGCGCATTTCAGCAGGAAATCTGTCTTGTTCTTGGTTTGTTGGTATTTGTGGTGCAACCGATTCGTTTTCTTGTGGTTTTTCTGGTTCAATGGTGGTTTGTTTTGGGAACAGTTTTGCCAAAATTTTAGAAATAATTGTTGGTACAGGTAATGCCAGTAATGGTTTTTGTGTCCTGATAACAATGGCGGTTGTTGCAATATATAAAGGTATCGCCGCCAATGTAATCAAACTGAATGTCAGTCCGCCCAGCCCATGCAGGTGTGCACGTGAAATACGAATCCATGACGCTGCCGAAAACAGTTCAAAATCGAACAAAATATGGAATGTTGCCCACAAAGCGAACACGTAACCGATTGTCCATATAATCGGCAATTTACACTTTTTGCAAAAATCAATAATCTTTGACATATTACTATTATAGACAATTTATCTTTTTTGTCAATTAAAAATCGTACAAAATGTTTAAAAAATATTTTTAATATGCACTTTTTTATGATATAATATACAAAAAAAGGGAGAATGTTTTATGCAAAAAACGTCTAAATTGTTATGGTCTTGTATTGCCGGAATCGCCGCGATTGTATGTGTTTGTGATACGAATGCGTTGGCGGCTGGGCGTTCTATGGTTGCGGGGGCTGCGTCTGCGCCTGCGGCATCTGGGGATTCACCGCGGCAACAGGCTGGTACGACGTTATCGCGTATGCCGACAATGCCAACGATGTCTATTAATACGGTTGGAACGCACGCCGTATCCGGTGTAGATTCTGATACCACAGATAATGGCAATAATGGCGGCAATAATAATGGCAATAACGGTGGCAATGGCAATAATGGCGGTGGAACAGTAACCCCAGATGAACCGGTTGGCCCTTGTGATGGTCAATTTACTGTACAAATGTGTATGGATGCTTTGTCGGAATGTATCCAAAACGGTGGCTTGGCCAATGGTTTGAGCACTTTGTTTAACCGGGATGTTCGTTATTCTATCTTTAACGGAATGGGTATTTGTTCGGATGAATTGGATAAATGTGTGTACGAGGCGCGCAACCACGATTGCGAATTGGCATATACACGCGCAATCGATGTGTGGATGGATTTCAATTCCAGGGTTGTTCAACCGGCTTATTATAACTTTGTTTTGCGTAAAACAGGTTTGACACCTAACCAGGCCGAAAACGTTTGTGCTTTATTGGATAGAAATGTTTATGGCAAATCTTTTGCGGCGGTATCTGGGACGGATGTTGTGACGTCTGAATATGCTCATCCGGTTGGTGCGTATAACGAACAACTGAATGGTGTGTTGTCCAAAGATCGCCCACAGGGTTCAACAGTGAACACCACAGAAAATGGTAATACGGGTGTTGATGGTGAACGTGGCCATTATGCGCGTTGGGATGCTGAAAATGCGGTATGTAAATTGCGTGTTGCGGCATATAACAAGGATGAGTTAATTACAAACAAATGGCTGTTTGGTGCGTTGGGTAATGATAAAGCCGCGGAAGCATGGCAAGATGCCGGATCAACCTTTACATGTAACAAAGATTTGTTTGACTTTTCTTTGTTGAATAATACCAAGACGGCGGCCGTCGTTGGAATTGGTGGTGGTACGTTATTGGGGGCCGGGATTGGCGCATTGGCCGGTCATGGCGCAACCAATTTTGATTGTTCTGATGATCGTGCACGTGAGAAATTATTTAAAGTGATGAATTTTAGTAATATCGATAATATAAATTTGTTCTTGGATAAAGGCAAAACAGTGAAGGTTAATGAGGGCATAACCCAGGATCAATGCACGGCTATTTTAGATGTGTATAATAAATACAGGGAAAAAGCCCGTCGTGTGGAAATTTGTACACCAGGTGAAGGGGCTGTTAGCTTGATGCAGGTTACAGGGGCTAATCAACTATTAGTATATTGTAATGTTAGTTGTAATAACTTGGGTAATATTACATTGAACGAAGGGGATAACACTGTTTTTTGGGGTGATGATTCTGACAATGTTGATGAATCGTGTCGTACTACTCCAGTAGAAGCTAAAGGCGGGTTGGATGCGAAAGGGGTGTTTGCTAAGTTGAAGAATCAGGCAAATGAAGCGTGTAATTGTAAATTTACGGCTCTTATAAAAATGAAAGATAGGGCCAAGGATATTTATTGTGATAATGCAGACGATCCTTGCCAGACTAAAGAGGGTGCGGAAAAAGAAATTGGATATTTAAGGCTTGCTTTTAGTAAGGATGTGGATGACTTGTTAAAGGGTGGTTTAGATTCTAATCGTTTGGGTTCGACTTTGGTGGGTGCCGGAATTGGTGCCGGTACCGGTGGTGTTGCCACAGCGATAACTGCATTCATTGAACGTAACAATATATCTTGTCGTGTGGGTGATGGTTTGAACAAGGTTGCGTATGGTAAATCATTTACAATAGATTCTTTGAAAGATTTCTATGTGAAATGGAATTTACGTGTTGCTGATTCTGTACGGCCGACGTCGCGGATTACAAATTGCCAGGAATGGAAGGATACGTGCGCCATGTACATGAATGAAAATGAATGCATCAACGTGGAAATCAATTATCAAAGACCAGGCACAAATACTACGAGTTTAATCCGCAGTGCTTGTGTAATGGATGACCAAGGTATGTGCAAAGAAAATCTGCCGGTGGCTGTGTCTTATGGTGTTTGTGACAGACCCGCAGACAATGGTGGTGGTAACAATAACAATGGATCATCCCAAGGTAATGGTTCATCACCGTCGGTCATAGCACATTAAAAATTAATGAGTATTTATGGGCGCCGATTGTTCGGCGCCTGTTTTTTTATATTAAAATAATATTGACATAATGATATTTTTGTCTATGATATTCTAAAAGGTTTATAAATATGTGGCAAAAATATAAATTAGATTCAAATGTGGCACGGCGTAAATATATGGTCGATGGTTCTTATTTGAATGATGACGATTTTTCTGCGTATTCACCCGCTTTTTTAGGGTCAAATGAAAATGTGCCCGCAATCATTAATTATTTACAGCCCCAAGGCAAAACCGCGTTGTCTGTGATTGGTGGCGCAGATGTTCCTTTGTTTTTATCTGGGTATGGCGCAAAGCATGTTGATACGTTTGATATATCGATTAATGCGTATTTGGTGATGCGTATAAAAATGAATATGTTGGGCAGTAATTTTGAACACAAATCTTATGATATTGTTTTACAAGGTTTATCCGGGAATCCAAATTTTATGAAATCTGTATCGTGGGAAACCGTATATGATACTTTTCATGATGATACAGGTATAACGAAATATTTATACAATATGAATGGGTGTGGTATTTTTGGTTGTTTGCCGGGGAACCCTTATTGGACAATGAATGATGATGAATATACAAAAATAAAACAAAATATCCCTGTTGGGTACAATTTTATATGGACAGATTTATATAATTTGCCGCAGCATATCGTTGGCAAGAAATATGATATTATTTATCTGTCTAATATTTTGCAATATGCCGGCAGCAATCAAAAAATTTTGGATATAGTAAACAAATTGCATAAAAGTTTGAATCCGCACGGTACAATCGTACTAGATTCTTTTACACCGATTTACGAAGGCGAATATGAATTTTTGAAAAATTCGCGTCAAAATATTATCTGTGATGCCAATGCCGCAAGTGTGTTTTTGAAAACAAGATAGTATTTAATTATTTGTTTTATTCGGCGTCACCACCGTTTCCGCCTTTGCCTTGGTCCGCATTCTCGTCACTGTTTCCGTCTTCGGTGTGTTCACCGTCGCCGTCTTTATTATTACCTATCTTGGATTTTAATTTTTCTATCGCATTGTCGACGAATGTTCCAACCGTGCGAACACATTTACAATTTCTATTTAAACGGTGTTCACCATCACATACGTATTCGTCACCTTGCCAATTACCACCCGTGCAATCTTCTTTTGCTTTTGGCTTATCCACGCATCCGGTTTTATCATCATTCCATGTCTGCCACTCTTTTTTGCAGACGCATTTACCAAATCTCATTTTGCCACCACGTTTGTCGCAAGCATCTGCACCTTTGGCATTAACACAAAAACCATCATCATCGGTTTTTCTGCCGGCACCACAGTTGCAGTCACTGCCGGTCCATTCGCCGCCTTTTTCGCATGCTTCTTGGGTGGTCAGTTTACGACATTTATTATTACCGTCCTGTTTTAATCCTTTGTCTTCGCTACATTCGCATGAATTGCCTTTCCAGTTACCGTCGGTACCTTCGCAGTTTTCTTGTGGGGTTAAATCACGACATTTGCCGGTTTCTTTATCAAATGCCATATCGCTTTCCGTGCATGCATCTTTTAATGCACCTTTGGCCCTTTGAACATCGGCCGATCGTTTAACCGCCCCAGATGCAAATGCACCCGCCGCCGCGCCACCCAATGCACCCATCATTGCGGCCGATGCAGCCTTTTGTTCGCGTGTTATACGATATGCGTTTTCTTTGAATGTTGTTATGTCAATGCCGAACCAATCAGGTGTGCAATCAAACAATCTGCCGGAAAATAATTTTTTTGATGCGGTTGGATAACTTTGGTCGTCACCAGAGAAAAAGTTAACGGTAAATACGCATTGTAATGATCTGTCATCCAGTAATCCATTTGACAGAGCGCACATATCACGCATTTTGTCGCGTAATGAATACAGTTTTTGTTCGTCTTTTTTGACCTGTTCTTCGGCCGCTTGGCGGACTGTACTGAATATTGATCCCATGCGTCCGGCCATACCTGAATCAGCCTCGGTACATTCGGTTGCGATGTTTTTACATGCAGCAATCGCTTTGTCACCCGCAGATTTACCTAAACAGTTATCGAATTTTGGACCACATTGTGTGATTATACAGTTTTTATAACTGTTTCCACAATCTTGAACTTGGTTATATAATGACAAACGGATTTCTTGTTTTTTATCTTCTTTGATTTCGTTGGCGAACAATGTGAATTCGTGTGCGCTGCAACTGGTGCTTTTTCTGCAAGAATTTAATTTGTCGGAAAACGTTGTGTCTGAATCAGTTGCGCATTTAGTGTAATCCGTGCCGCATTTGCTTTCGATACATTTGCGTAATGTATTATCACAACCGTTGCTGGTTTTTCCAGATGTTTGCTTTTGTGAAATGGTGTTCATTTGGTCGTGTTTATCAATAGCCGCACGTTGTGCGCGAATTTTTGCAGATAATGCAGATTCAGAATCACTGGTTGAATTGTCACTTTTTGATAACAGCGCACTGAATGTGGAACTTTTGTTTGGAATACTTTCAGCGCAAAAACCAGATTCTGCGACCAGAAATGTTCCGCAAATTATACCAAATAAAATTAAAAGTTTCGAATTAACCTGGTGTTTCATTTTGTTATTTTACCTTGGTACATGCGGTTTTGTAAAACGCGCATAGATTATTTGCTATTGTTTTTTCGGCATCGGTTGCACAATTATTGTTGGTGTTATCTGCGCAAGCCGTGGTTACGCAGCTATCAAAAGCCGTGTTTTTAGAGCAACTGGATTTAATCGATGCAATTTTTTGTTCGCGTGATTTTTTGCGCGCCGCGACAATTGCGTCAATGTTTGCCGATGTCGCAGCCAATGTCGATTTGCGTGATTCAGCGATTTCTTGACGCACCTTGGTTACAAAAGATGTGCAACCGGTGGCTTGGGTGCTGCACGTTGCAAAAAAGCTGTCAAATTGTTTGTCATCGCTGCATTTGGCAAAATCACTGTCACATTTAGATTCAGCGGTAATACACGCGAAAATTTCGTTGTTACATGTATTGGAATCTTTGGTATTAGATGCAGCTTTCTTTTGTAATGTTGTCATATTGCTGCTGTTGCTGGCGGCTGCACAAGATTTTTCAATTAATGGGTCGTATGTGTCATCCACGTCTTGGAGGGTACAATTTTGTACCTTGGCCAGACATAATTCCGTGGCCCAAACATAGCGTTCGCCTGGGTCGGTTGGCGCCTGTTTTAATTCCTTGGCAGAAATCGTGTTTTTAGATGATGTTCCGGCCGATATAGATTTCAGGCCGCTGTCTGCAGGTAAACCGGCATCCACGGTTCCGCAATATTGGCATCGTGCCGCAGGATTTGCCGATAAATTTATTGCGCATGCAGAATCCAGACAACGTGTCAAATTTATGCGCGAACATGACGCAGCCCACGTCGCCCCAGGCATGATGACCAAGCATCCCAGTAATAATCCAAGTTTTTTTACCATATTCTCTCTTTCATTCAATTATACCAGAAAAGGCATTGGTATAAAAGTAAAAAATAAAAATACTATTTTTTAACAAACCCCTTGACAAAAGTAAATTTTTGTATTAAATTGTCGTCATAATAGACAAATATAGGAGTAAAAAATGGCTTTTGATTGGAAAAGTTTATTAACAGTCAGAAATGTTGTGAATGGAGCAGGGGGAGCCGGCATCTTGGGGTTGTTGATTTATGTAGCGACCACGGTCGGTAAAACTCATGATACTGTGCAAGTAATTGATACGACAACGCAGTATACATCTGCTCTTGTGGAAAAGGAAGAAGCAGCTTTGGATTCTGTAGTTGATTTGACGCAAGAAACTAATGCGATTGCAAAAGAAAATAATGCGATTGTAAAAGGCAATAGTAAAAAATTGGATTATATAAAGGATACTTGTTGTCCTAATTGTGGTAACAAGGCACCATTGAATTTAAATGTGAAACCGGTGAATAAACCTGTGGATAATAAACCTGTGGTACCATCACGTGATACCACGGTCAGGACTGTTTATGTTCCTGTTCATGATACTGTCGTAAAGTATGTACCAAAAACGCCATGTGATTGTGATACAACACCAAAGAAACCAAAATATGTCTTGGTGCCGGCACTTAAAGTTATTAGTAGTCCTTGTTATTAAAATGACAGATGTTGTTTTTGATCGCCATGTTTTTACATGGCGATTTTTTTATGTTTTTTGCTGGACTTAGATTTTTATTATGTGCTAGGATCAAATGTAGATAAGAAGAGAGAGATTGATAAAATTTAAGCATTTTTTAATAGGATTGTTTGTTTTTGCACCGTCTGTGGCTTTGGCGGCTGGGACTGATTTTACCATGGCGGCCCAATTGTTATCTGCGGCGCGTAATGGAAATGTGCGGTTGGTTCAAAATCTTATAAACAGTGGTGCGGATGTGAATTATACCGATTCGACCGGCGTTTCTGTGGTGTGTACCGCGGTTATGAATAATGATATTCGTGCTGTTCAAATTTTACAGATGTATGGTGCCGATGCGTCAAATTGTGACAGACAAATCAAAGATTATAATGCGCGTACCAATCCAACCGAAGATTCTGGGGTGTTTTCGGGGCTTTCTTCTACGCATAGGTTGGTGTTAACTGTTGTTGGTGCGGGGGCGGTGATTGCTGGATTATTATGGGCAACAGATGCGTTTGATAGTAATTCTGGCGGTCATTCTGGTAATGGTAATTCCGGTGGACACGGCAGTAATTCTGGAGATGACAGTTCTGGTTCTTTGAAAGCGGCGTTTACCGTGCCGTATGGACCCAAGATGGTTGATGCTGGGTTTGATTATGATACTGAATTAAATTTATATAGTTCTGGGGATTTTTTAACTAATTTTGAATATATGAATACCAAGGGCAATTATTTATTGATGATGCATGGGTATTCAACTTTTGCACGTGGGTATATGGGGCAGTCGACTTTGCGTTATGCAGATTCATATGCGCCTGTACCAGCAAGTTTATATGGTGCCAAACAATTAGAAGATATGACTGTGTCTGGGGGAATTCCAATTAATGTTGCGTTGATAACTGCAAACGGTATTAATGCGGCACCGGATACATCATTGGCGGATATGTTTTTCTTGTGGTCCAAGGTGAATGGTACCAGTGTTTTAGATGCAACCAATACTATGATGTCCAGTAAGTATTTTAATAATACCGTTGCCCTGGGAGGTGATAGTATGAAGGTGTCTGATGATAATGTTACTGAAAATACATCGTTTGATTTGTACAGTAATACAACCGCAATACATAATACGGATCCTGATAATCCAGATAATATATTGGCAAAAATTGTTGGTGGATATACATCGGGTGCGGCAACTGGCGATTTTATTGGGTTTATGCCAAATGGACAGATGACTATTTACAGAACGGGTGGTGACGACAGTGTCTTTTATTACAATTACAAAGCATTGGCTAATGCTGCTTTGAATTCTGTGGAAAATGCTACAACTGCGGCGGCAACACCGCAATCCGAGATTGGTCGTGCAAAAATAAGTGTTATTGCAAATACAGACGTTATTTCACCTTTGTATGCAGCAGATACCAAAACTGTAAGTGATTTCATCAATTTGAATTCTGCTAATTATCAAAGTACGTTTTATGATTGGGCTGGCGATTATTATGGTAATGGACTGGTGTCAGGTGCCAATAGTGTAAAACATGATGCGGAATCGTTTTTTAGTGGTTTAGGTATAGATTATTTCCCAATGGTTGTGTTTTCTGTGGGTGGTACTTTGACGGATAGTTATTATACAGGTGAAAATAAACCTGCAACGTTTGAAAATGCCGCACCGTTGGCATTCAGTGGTGCTAAAAAATTATTTATGTCTGTTGTGGCTGTAAATTTACCTGGGGTTGATGAAACGCATGCTGGGACAACTGATGCCTCCAGTGTGAGCGGTTTTTCAACAAGCGCGAAATATGCTGTGTCACAGTGGCATGACAGTAATACTGGTGAATATTACAAAGGACGTATTTGTGGTATTGCTGGGTTAGGGATGAATTCTGTGGATCCGTGGTGTTTTGCTGGGGCAGGTGTGACTGATGAACAGGCAACAGCAGCTGTGGCTGGTGCGGCCGGGGCGGTCAAAGCTGCATTCAGTTATATGAGTAATCAAGATATATTTACGTTACTGGCTTTGACGGCTGATGGTGCATATTTGGGGACGAATCCTACAACTGGTGCGGCGTGGGGCAGTACGACCGAGGCAGCCAGGGACGCATTGGTTTCTTATCTTAGTTCTATGTATTCGTTACCAACAGGATATCAGTCCATGGTTGATAATAATACGATGTCTTATTTGGATGCTTTCAAATATGTGTTTGGTTATGGATTGGTTAATTTGGAAAGGGCCACAACCCCTGGTAAATCTGTGTATTATTATACGAATGGTAAAATTGTATCCAGTGCCGGGAATGCGTATTGGCGTGCGGCACAAAATACTGTAAATCATTCATCCAGTGTTTTTGGGGTGCGTACGGCATCGATACCTGTATCTTTTTATGATGTGTTAACGTCGGCGGATGAATCTATATCTATGCCACGTATATGGAATGCAGAAGTTTCATTTGGAACTGGTGCATCCAGATATGGTCTGTATATGGGTGATACTTTGGCGGAACTAAAAACACATGATACGAATAACACTGTTGAATTTGGTGATAATTTAAAATTTGGATTTGCACGCAGTGAACGTGCATATGATGACAATATGTCGGGATTAGATTATTTGTCTTTGGCATATGATACTGAAAACTTTGGTGTGGAATCGAATTATCAACATTATTTAACCGATGGGGCGGGGCGGTTTACAGGCTTGGCAAATCCAGTATTGTCATTGGCATCAAATGCTGTGACATCGCGGGTTGATTTACATAATGGCAAGTTTACTTTATCAGGGCGTGGTTTTATCGGTTATATAACAACCGAAGGATTGTTGGAATCAGATCCTGCGATTTCTCATAATTTTGAGGCCGCCAAATTAGGTGATGTTATGGGTGCGGAATCCGGAATTAAATGGAGTGGTGAAAAATTGTCTTTGGTGTCAAATATTGGGACTATGCATGAATCAAATACTGTATTGGGTGCGGCATTTGATGGAATATTGGATATGGGTGGTGCAGATACAAATTATATTGATTCAGTGTTGGAATATAATTTCACCGATGATATAGGGTTAACTTTACGTGGAACATTTGCTTGGACACATACAGGTGATATGAATATGGGAATAATTAATGGTGTGTCAGATTTGCGGTCAAACGCATTTGCAGCCGGTGTACGGTTCGGTAATTTCGATTTTGTTGCATCTATGCCATTGGCATTAACAAATGGAAGTTTGGGTTATTCGTATGCTGAATTTGCGGTTGATGATGATAGTAATGTTGTTATCAGTGATGCTGGAACACGCAGATTAGATTTAACACCGTCTGTTCGTGAGTACAGATTTAATGCATCATATCGTCATTCGTTCGGTGAATGGACAGATGGTGCGCTGGGATTCATATATCGTATAAATCCAAATAATACAGATGAATTTGGAAATGAATCTATATTTATGATGAAGTTATCACATAGATTGGGAATATAAAAAAACTCGCCATTTGGCGAGTTTTTATTTATTATATTTTCTTATTTTATCGCGACGTGTTTTAATTATATTTCGTCTGTTCATAAAATAATTTTCCAAAAGTAAATATAAATCAGCCAATTCGCCATTTAGTTTTTGATTTAATAAATCTAAGTCTTGTTGCGAGGTATTGGTGCTGGCTTTTAATATTCGGTGATGATCGGTCAAAATTTGGATTTCGCGACAATGGTCCAATATGGCGTATATATTAAAATTTTCTGGGAATGGAAATAGATTTTCAGTCATTTTTTCTCCTTTTTTCGTATTGTACCATAAAATGCACAAAAATACTATTGCTTCGTTTCGAACCTTCGGTTCGATTCCGTCATTTCCATACACAAATAAAAAACACCCACAAGGGGTGTTGTTTATTTCTGGTGGCTCTGATCGGGATGTATAATTCCCTGCCAAAATCAATCCAATCACTTTGTTCTTGGTGATTTTGGCGGGCCCCTTTCACTACGCTGTTGCTCCGTTTCGAACCTTCGGTTCGATTCCGTCATTTCCATACACAAATAAAAAACACCCACAAGGGGTGTTGTTTATTTCTGGTGGCTCTGATCGGAATCGAACCGATACTCCTTTCAGAACTTGATTTTGAGTCAAGCGCGTCTACCAGTTCCGCCACAGAGCCATGTGCAAATACACGCAATTATTTTGCGGTCTTTGCAGCAACTTTTTTAACCAAACGGGCAGAGCGATTTGCCTTGCGAACAGGTTTTTTCGCAGGTTTTTCGGCTTTGCCGTTTTTCTTTTCAATAGCGCGTTTAATTGCAGCCATTTCGTCAGTTAAACGAGATACAGGTTTCGCCATTACGTATGCATCCAAACCGCCATGTTTTGTCAAAGTACGCAAACCAGCGGTTGAAAGACGCAATGAAAAATCGCGACCCAATATATCACTATGGAACTTTAATTTTTGTAAATTTGGTAAAAATGTACGTTTTGTCTTGCGTTCCGAGTGGGAAACGTTGTGACCAACTGTTGTTTTTTTACCTGTAACTTCACATACACGTGGCATATTTATATCCTTTAATTGCAGGGCATAATTTATAACAAAAATATGAATAAGTCAAGTTTTTTATTCTGTATGGGCAATATCCAATAAATCAGAAACTTTTTTTACCGGGGTGAATGTTGTGTTGGGGACCTCGACAAATATTGTATTCCAATATGCCATTGCACCGTTCCACAGGCCTGGGGCCTCCATCGCACGTAGTGGTTTGCCAGCAAAAGATTTTTCGGATATAAAGCCTGTATTGATATCTATGAATTTGGTTAAATCAAATTTATTGTGTTGCCAATCATATACACCACATACTAAATCTACGGGGTTAAAATGTGTTGATTGTGCCATAATATCCCGTTTTTCTGGGGCAATTTGACTGGATTCTGTGATTTGTAATGTATCGCCAAACTGTTCGTCGTGTACCCAAAATGGTCCGCCACCAGGTGCGCCAGTGTTTTCCACAACCCCACAAATACGAATTGGTCTGTTGAGTATTTCAATAAATTCGTTACGTGTAATAGTACGGTTTGGAAGTGTTTTATTCAATGTTGTTTGAATAAATTTACGTAATTCGATTTCATCAAAATTGTTATTGTTTAAATCTTGTATAAATTTAAAAACCTGTTTTTGAATGTCAATTAATACCCCACCCAGTAATTTTTTATATATTATTGTATCGGTGCGATTATTGTCATTTGTTATATTGTCTATGTTTTTGATAAATATAATATCCGAATCGATTTTATTTAAATTTTCAATCAATGCGCCATGACCCGCAGGGCGAAAGACCAGTTTGCCGTTATTGTCGCGAAATGGTGTGTTATCAAAGTTTACAGCGATTGTATCGGTTCCTGGGTTTTGTGTTGATGTTGTTATATTAAATTTTATTCCAAATTTTTGTTCGGCGATAGGAATGATTTGATTCATCAATTCGTTAAATTTATTTCGATGTTCTGGGGATATTGTGAAGTGTATGTTGACAATACCATTTGATTCTGCGTATGCAGCACCCTCGATTAAATGTTCGTGTGCTGCGGTACGCGTTTCATTATTATATTTATGAAATTTTATTAAGGCTTTTGGTAATGCGCCCAGGTTCAATTTATCATTATCTAATATCGCTGAAATAATATCGCGTGGTTTTGGAACAGTCGGTAAAAATTCTTGTAAATCATCATAAAAAGCAAATTTTGTTATATTATTTACAACTGTGTCCGTGGTTGTGTTTTTTACATTTGTTGAAAGAAAATCAAATAAATCTTTGAACATACGTGTCGCAGCCCCAGATGCCGGCACGAATTTTGTGATATTGTAATTTTGTTTTTCGTTATCGTATATTTTTGTAAATTTGCTGATCGTATTGGAGTCGTATTTAAATATTCCATCATTTATTGTTGCTGGGCGTATAATGTTTGCAAAAGGAAATCCTTGTTCAAAATTATGTAATTGTTTTTCTATGTCCAAAATAGATAAATTATGTTCAGTTATTTGTTTTATGTCATCAGCAGAAAAAGTAGCCATATTTTTCCTTTATTTTTTTACTGCAATGTATAATGCGACCAACCATCCAATTCCGGTCCATCCTAACAGCCAACTGTAAACACGAACCCAAACAGTGATTGTTTTATTTTTTTTGGTTTGTCGCGCCAGCCATGCAGGCGCCAAAATAATTGTTGTTACAACAACAAGTGCAAAAGCGTATTTGAAATATAAAAAAACTAAATCACCAGGTACCATTTTTTGTATCAGGGGCGTTAAAAAACGCCCCCCTTTTTTTATATCATTGGTATTATAAACCATATTTTGCGTTTTTGTCCAGTTCTTCTTCGATGCGTACCAATTGGTTATATTTTGCCATACGATCAGTACGTGACATAGAACCAGTCTTGATTTGTCCCGCATTTGTTGCAACAGCCAAATCAGCAATTGTTGTGTCTTCGGTTTCGCCACTACGATGAGAAATTACGACACCATAATTGGCATCTTGGGCCATACGAATTGTGCGTAATGTTTCAGTCAAAGAACCGATTTGGTTTAATTTAATCAAAATTGCGTTTGCAACATTGTGCTCGATACCTTTTTTCAAACGAATCGGATTTGTTACAAATAAATCATCGCCAACCAGTTGAATTTTACCACCCAATTCAGCGGTCATTTTTTGCCACCCATCCCAATCTTCTTCAGCAAGTGCGTCTTCGATGGAAATGATTGGGTATTTAGAAGATAATTCTTTAAAGAATGTTATCATTTCATCTGCGTTTAATTTTTTGCCTTCGAATTCATATACACCGTTACGATAAAATTCGGATGCAGCAACATCCAAACCGATTGAAACTTGGTCGCCAGGGATATATCCGGCCTGTTTGATTGCGGTTACGATTGTTGATAATGCGGCATCACAAGAATCAAAGTTTGGTGCAAAACCGCCTTCGTCACCAACGTTTGTGGAATTCCCCCCAGATTTTAAAATCTTTTTCAAGTTGTGGAAAATTTCACTGCCCATACGAATGGCTTCGAATTCGTTTTTTGCCCCATTTGGAATAATCATAAATTCTTGGGCGTCCAAGCCGTTATCAGCATGTGCACCACCGTTGATAATATTCATCATTGGACGTGGTAATACGCATGGATTTGGATTACCATAAATTTCAGCAATGTATTTATACAATGGTATATGTTTTTGATTTGCAGCCGCGTGTGCCACCGCCAATGACACAGATAAAATTGCATTTGCACCAAGTTTATCTTTGTTTGGTGTGCCATCCAATTCCAGCATTTTTTCATCAATTTCTGTTTGTGATGTTGCGGTCATACCAAGCAGTGCAGGGCGAATAATTTCATTTACGTTTTTGACAGCCGTTAATACACCTTTGCCCATATATGCGGTACCACCATCACGGAGTTCCAAGGCTTCGAATGAACCGGTTGATGCGCCAGATGGGACGGCTGCACGACCAAGTGCGCCCCCAGATAAAATGACATCGCATTCAACAGTTGGATTGCCACGTGAATCCATAATTTGACGGGCATGAATATCTGTAATTTTAAACATTGTTTATATTCTCCTATTCTTAGAAAACAAAAATTTTATGCTCGGTATTTATCGCATAAACTGACAAAACTTGCAAGTTTATTTTTGATAAAATTTTATAAAATTATGTTGATTTTTTTATTGTATTTATATTCCCAAGACTATTGAAATTTTTGTGGTTGGCATTATATATCCACATAGTAAAAATAAAGGGGTATTCAAATGAATCCAGAAGAAATGAATGAAACGCCACAGCAGGCCATAGAAAAATACACAACTGATTTTACTAAATTGGCGGCTGATGGTAAATTGGACCCGGTAATTGGTCGTGACGAAGAAATTCGTAGAACCATCCAGGTTTTATCACGTCGTACCAAAAATAACCCGGTTTTAATTGGAAATCCGGGTGTTGGTAAAACAGCAATTGTCGAAGGATTGGCAGAACGTATTGTGTCTCGTGATATCCCAGAAAATTTGCAAAATAAAAAATTGCTTTCTTTGGATATGGGGGCTTTGATGGCGGGCGCGATGTATCGTGGTCAATTCGAAGCCCGATTAAAGGCGATTTTAAAGGCTGTCAAAGATGCAAGTGGTCAAATTATTTTATTTATTGATGAATTGCATACTATGGTTGGTGCCGGCAAAGGCGAAGGCAGTATGGATGCAGGGAATTTATTAAAACCAATGTTGGCACGTGGTGAATTGCATTGTTTAGGTGCGACAACATTGGATGAATATCGTCAATATATTGAAAAAGATCCGGCATTGGCACGTCGTTTTCAACCGGTATATATCGAAGAACCAACCGTGGATGATACTATTTCGATACTTCGTGGATTAAAAGAAAAATACGAAGGTCATCATGGTGTACGTATTGCTGATTCTGCATTGGTTGCGGCGGTGAAATTGTCAAATCGTTATATCACTGACAGATTTTTACCAGATAAAGCGATTGATTTGATTGATGAAGCAGCCGCACGTGTGCGTATTGAAATATCGTCAAAACCAGATGCGTTGGATGAAGTGGATAGAAAATTACAACAACTAAAAATTGAACAGCAGGCATTAAAAAAAGAAAAAGATGAAGAGTCTGCACGTCGGCTACAAGAATTAGAAAGTTTGATTAAAAAGACCGAAGAAGAATCAAAATTACTAACGCAAAAATGGCATACCGAACAGGAAAAAATGCACGGTTTATCGGATGCTATGGCGGCATTGGATGCGGCCAAGGCCGAGGTTGCAACGGCGGTTAGAACAGGTGATTATGAAAAAGCGTCTGCGTTGCAATATGGAAAAATTCCAGAATTAACCGAAAAAATTAAAAAAATGAATGCTGATACGCACGAATATAAGACTGTGTTGCCTGAACATATTGCGGCGGTGGTCAGCAAATGGACTGGGGTGCCGGCGGATAGATTATCAACCGAAGAACAGTCGAAATTGTTGAATATAGAGGATGAATTGCGTAAACGTGTTGTTGGACAAGACGAGGCTTTGTCTGTTATTGCACGTGCCATTCGTCGCAGTCGTGCGGGATTATCTGATCCGCGTAGGCCAGCGGGCAGTTTTATGTTTTTGGGGCCAACAGGTGTAGGAAAGACCGAGGTTGCCAAAGCATTAGCAGAATATCTGTTTAATGATGATATGGCTATGACGCGTATTGATATGAGTGAATATATGGAACCTCACTCTGTTGCGCGTCTTATTGGTGCGCCTCCGGTGTATGTTGGTTATGACCAAGGTGGTGTTTTGACGGAATCTGTGCGTCGTCGCCCATACCAAGTTTTATTGTTTGATGAAATTGAAAAAGCAAATCCGGACGTGTTTAATGTGTTCTTGCAAATTTTGGACGATGGTCGTTTGACCGATGGTCAAGGGCACGTTGTTAATTTCACAAACACCATTATAATAATGACCAGTAATTTGCCATCAATGGATGCTGTGCGTAAACAGTTCCGTCCTGAATTTATAAATCGTATTGATGAAATATTGTTCTTTAATGCGTTGGGCAAAGACGTTATGTCTGGCATTGTTAAAATTCAATTAAAGAATTTATCAAAGCGTATGGCAGAACGCAATATTACATTGGATGTAACGGAACCTGCAATTAAATGGCTTGCAGAAAATGGGTATGATCCGGTGTTTGGTGCACGTCCATTGAAACGTTTGATTACATCGGCTGTCGAAGATAAAATTGCAGATTTAATTTTATCGGGTGCCGTCGGCGATGGTTCAACAGTCTATGTCGATGTTCATGGTAAAGAATTGACAGTAAAATAAAAATCGGGGTTATATACCCCGTTTTTTATTTTTGCCCTCTACGTCGTTGGGATTGTATTAAACTGATAACAGATCGGTTGTTTTCATACACGTCCAAAAAGCTGTGTTTCGCATTTGGCAAAACAATGAATTTAAAACGATTACGATTTTTGGTTGTGTTTTGTAATTCATTAAATCTTTCTTGTAATAATTCTAACGATGTTTTTCTGTCTTTTTCGCCGGCAACGATTGTGATGTATGTTCCCCATTTGGTCATCAGGTCTGGTCTGAATGGTGTTGATGTTATATCAGATAAAAATTTCGGCATTAATGTTACATAACGTGTGTGTCCACATTCATGGATATCAAATATATTTGTAACAGGTAATATCCCATATGGTGTTTTCGTGTTGCTAGATTCACAACGTGCATGAACAATCTGTTTCAGTGAATTAAACCATTTTGAACCTGGCCATGGCGCAAATAACATAACAGATGTCAGATTTACTTTTTGGTTTTTTTTAACTATGCTGTTTAACGCATCAATTATTCCTGTGGCGCCGGCGGAATGACCAATCAAGATATTTTGTTGATTTATCGAATATGGTTCTATGAATTTAACACAGCTTTCTAATACCTTTACAAATTCTTTGTATGTTATTTTGCGTGCATTTTCAACTGTTGGTGTTTCGTGAAATTCACCCAAAAATGTATTAAAAGTAATAACATTATGCCGATGTGATAATGCCCAATATGTTAGTGTCTTCATCAATGGGTCTATATTTGTATTTGTGCACATGCCAGGACTTAATATTATATTGCCAAACGGATTTGGCGATGGGGTGGCATAATAAGATATTGTCGCAGATGAATTTATTTTGGTTCCAGAATAACAAACAGTTTCCCATTTCAAGTTTTTTTGCTTTAATCCTGGCAATAATTCTGAATAATTATCGGGGACCCCGAGTTGTTTAAATTGTTTCATATCTTTGCTTCTTTTTGTTGCATTATAGACAAAAATTCTAATATGTCAAATTATTTGTACTTTTTTATTTGACTTATGGAAAATAAATGTATAAAATAGCTGGGCTTTCAAAGTGAAAGTGGCAAAGTTTTGGGGTCATAGCTCAGTTGGTAGAGCACCTGCTTTGCAAGCAGGGGGTCGTCAGTTCGAGTCTGATTGGCTCCACCAAAATTATTTTAGGTTTAATACAAAATTCGCCAAAAGGGGGTGAATATATATGGTAAAGGTTTTGGTTCGTGATAATAACGTTGAACAGGCATTGCGTGTTGCAAAACGTAAATCGCAAAAAGAAGGTTTGTACCGTGAAATGAAAGAACGTCAACGTTACGAAAAACCAACGACAAAACGTAAACGCTTGAAAGAAGAGGCTGTGCGTAACGAGAAAAAGCGTCAGTCAAAGCAACGTATGGTGTTTGGATTCTAAAACTTGGCGTTTGTTTTGTGATAAAAATATGGCCGCTGGGAAAGGAAATCTTGGCGGCTTTTTTAACGGAATAAAAAGGTGTGTGTTTTGATGAAAGATTTAGATGTTGAAAATAGTATAAATGCTGTATTCGGTTTGTGTGCCGATGTTTCACGCGTGAGTGTTCATGGTGATGTGTTTTTCTATTTAAATCCAAAAACTCGTGATGGATTAAAGGTAGTAAAATATATTTTGCGCCAAAACGGTGTAAAGGCGGAATTGCACTGGTCTCGTTATTATAATGCGTATGGTCCCAAAAGTTTGATTTTGCGTGTTCCCGTGTACGAGCTTGTACATGGTTCAACACCGAATTTCGGTTCTTTGTTCGAAGAAAGATATAAAAACAGATATGGTACATTGGGTAAAATTGTATTAGATAAAGATGCTGTGCGTTTTTTCAGGTTGTTTTCTGCATCTAAAAAAGCGATGTTGGTAAATCAAATTATTGCCAATACAAAATAATGTAAAAATATTTGATATTTTATGATATAATAAAGGCCATAGGATTTAAACTGTGGCCTTTTTTCGTGGATTTTTATTGTGCTTGTTTTGCACGGTGTTTTCGATGCCGGTGTTTGGTGCAAATAAAACAAATTGTCCCCGGGATGATGCATTGATTTCTGAAATACTGAATTATAAATCGGGTAGTGTCGATAAATTTTTGAAATATGATTGTTTAAGCGATGGAAGTGCGAAATGGCATCCATTTTATTGGGCTGTGGTAAGTAGAGGGCGACCAGGAAACGTGAAAGCAGCAAAAGCGATGTTAGAAGCAGATCCTTCGTTGGTTGATTTTGTTAATGAATATGGCAAGAATATATTGGAAGTGGTGGTTGGTTCTTGTTGTAGCAGTGCCCCTAGTGATTGGTGGGGGAATTATAAAGGTCGTCCACTGGTTAATAAGGAAATGGCGGAGGCGTTGATTGATAAAGGGGCTGATGTTAATATGATTGTTAATGACAAGGTTCAGGTTAAATATGGTGGGGTACCGATAAAGGGAACTTTGTTAGATTATGTGAGACTTATACAAACAGGTGATATGTGTAAGCAAAATGGAAAATCAGAGTGTGCTAGGATAGAAAAATTATTAACTGATAGACGTGCAAAAACGTATGAGGAATTAAATCCAACAATACAACAACAAAAGCCTGAACAATGTCCAAATGGGCAAATAATAAAAGGTACAAATTGTGTAAACTGTAAACCTTGCCAAACGGAACATGCATCATGTACAGTCAGCAGTGACGGTAAGGCCGATTGTATGTATAATGTACAGTGTGAACGTGGTTATGGTGATAAAAGGTTTGACGGTGAATATTTGCCTGGGGGTGGATACAATGCAAAATGCACCCCAAATAAATATAAAATCACACTGAATTTAAATAGTGGGAATGGATGCGATAATGACATTCACGAGTTTGGTAAAGATTTAAAAATCGGTTGTAAACCAGTTAGGGATAATTATGATTTTGCAGGGTGGTCTCAATCTGATAGCGAGGATGATGTTGCGCCAGAAATAACGATTGCTGCAAATGATATAGGAAATAAAGTGTATTATGCACAATGGAAAACAGCAAAACAGCCGAAAACAGAACAAAGAACAGAACCGAAACCAAATGAATATAAATACAAATTTGTATTAGGGGATGCAGTCACAATTAAAAACGGTTGCGAAGATGGTACGTACAAGGAAAATGAAACAGTAACGGTTAAATGTGAAGTAGCCCGGCAAGGTTATACATTGGAATCTTGGCATTTAACAAATAAAGATGGCGAAATAATTAATATGCCGTATCCCATTGAAAAGGGTGCCCAGGGCGATATAACATTCTATGCAAAATGGAGAAAAAATGAAGTGCGGTCGGCACCAGCGACCGATCCTTGTGCTGATGCTAACAAGACCGAGATGCATGCAACAGAGCTGGGAGATGATTGTAAACCGACCAAATGCGAAAAAGGTTATGTGTTAAAAGATAATGAATGTGTGCAGTGTCCGCCTTGTAAAAATAAAACGGTGACATGTGACATTTCTGTGCAAAATAATCAGTGTGTATATAAAACAGAATGTAAAAATTCTGGTGAAATAATTAGTGATGATGGTACATCAAATGCAAATTGTGTGCCGGATACATCCCAGGAACACAATGATTCACAAACGGACTTGCTGGTAAAAGGGGATGAACGTGATGCAAACGAAACCAGGTATAATATAGATTATAATTTTGACGAAGGGCATCTTGATGATGTTGAGTTGCCCACAGAATACGTTGCCGGGCAAGAATTAATCATAACGGAAAAAGAGCCAATAAGGGAAAATTATATTTTTGATGGTTGGTGCCTGGATGGTAGGGCTGAGTGTGATAAAGTTATGAAAATTTTAGACACAGATACTGGTGATAAAAAGTTCGTTGCAAAATGGGTTGCGAAAAACGATACAAATCCAGCGGTTGTTGAAAACCAAAGTAATGATGAAAATAATAAAAAAGATAGTCAAACCCCAAAGCCCCAGGTTGATAATTCGCAACGTGTTGCGGATGCTGAAAAGGCATATAATGCAGCCTATGACGCCGAACAAAGCACAGAAAATCGTATATTGGGTGGAACGACGATTGCGGCGACGGGACTGGGTGGAATGCAGTTGGCTCAAGGTTTGGCCGAACAAGCGGCAGACAGGGCGGCCGAAGAAGATATGAAAGCATACATTGCAACATTTAAATGTAGCATAGGTGAAAAGGGCCCAAAAAATTATAATGGTGGTACCAAGGGTATAACAACACCTGTGCTGACCCAATTTACAGATTTATATCAAGACTATAAAAATACAGCAGGTCAATTAAAAATCCGTAAAGAAGCATTGGGTATGACACCCGGTATCGAGGCTGAACTTGTATTAGAAGCAAAAGATACAGATAGTTTATATGACGATGTTGGTCATGGTATAGAAAACAGAACCCAGGCATCATTATATCGTTCTTTGACGGGCGATGCAGACGATGCGAATGCCTTGAACGACAAAAAAGAAACATCTGCGACCCGTGTTAAAGGTGGTGCGGCTGCGGTTGGCGCAGGTGTTGTTGGTGGTGTTGCTGGTAATTTATTGATAAATCATAATGATTCAAATGACAAAGTGGAATTGGATATTGATAAGGCAAAAGAATTAATAAATCAATATGGAAACAAAAATATTACACAATGATATAAAAGGAGATGTAATGATAAAATGTAAAAGTCGGCTGGTTGGCCTAATTTTTGTATTGGTGTGCGGTGTGAATGCCCCAGGTGCGTTACATGCCGATAGTTTGGGTGATTTAAGGTCTGCGCTGAATAATGCCAAAAGTTCGTGTTCAGGAATATCTGATAAATTGGCAGATTTGAAACGGATGGCAGGTATTAATACGGCGGTGACTGGTGTTGGAACCGTGGCCGGTGGTGTGGCTTTTGGGGCCGGAATTGCCAAGGCAAAATTGGATAAAAAAATAAATTCTGTGTTACAATCGGCAATCGATTCAAATCGTGATAATGCCCAAAATACAGGTAACGAAGGGGATAAGGTGTCAGCATTAGGGGTTCAGCGTAATGGTGGTGCTAATGCTGCAACAAATAATGCAAATAACCAAGATATAGAAAAATCAAAAATGTTGGGTGATGTACGTACAGGTGGTATGGCTGTTGCGGGCGCAACAAATGCTGTGGGCAGTGTTATCGCATCAAAAAATACATCAATGGATGATTTAGAAGATTCTATTGCAAATTGTACTGGGGCAATCAAGAATCTTGAAAATGCGCAAATGCAAGTGCGTACCGATGGCAGTGATACAGATGGAACATTGTCACAACGTGCAACAAACGCGATATCAAAATGTAAACAGTTAAAAACAGTTGATTTATCCTCTGTTACGAAAAAGGCCAAAGGCGCAATGTTGAGCAGTGTGATTGGCGCGGCATCGGGCGCGGTCGGGACGGTTGTTTCTGCGTTGGCCAACAGTCAAAAGGTGCGTGATGATGACACCGATACAGGTGTAGAAAAAGAAAAAACATTAAATACTACATCTAATGTGTTGGCGGGCACAACAACTGTGGCATCCGCGGCATCAACGGTGTTTAACGCAACACAAATTAATACAATCAAAAAGATTTCTGCAATAGCAGAAGAATGCGAGGGGGCGTTTTAATCATGAAAAAAATATTTATAATTTTTAGTTGTTTATGTCCAATATCTTTTGCGTTTGCTGCGGATCAGTGGGATGAACAACATGTTTGGTCATATCATGCATTGGCTGATACTTTGGAGAATGTGTATAATCAATGTAATACGGATACAACGGATATGCTGGTTCAATTGAGTGATTTCGTAAATGCAAATAATGCCGAAGTTTCTGTAAGACAATTGGTGGATAAATGTGTCGAAATCAGTGGTTCTGGGGCATGCGATGTTGTTGATAATGCGGGTATAGAGGCATGGACGGAAACATTAAGTAACCAAGATAATGAATTTTGTGACGTATTCGTTTCTAACTTTGTGCAAAATCAAAATAGTTATGTTGGGGTTTATAATGTTGATGGCGTTATGATGGAAACAGGGTATGGTTGTCCACCACACAGAGCTGCTTCTAATGATGATATAATTTTTTCTTCTGTGACTTCGTGTGAGCGTGTATTTGGAAATAATAGCGCGCAATTGGCGAGGTGTACTAATTGTGTAGGTAATGCAGGTAGTTACGAATTAGATAAAATAGATAATAAATATAAATGCTATATAGAGGTAATAGCATGGTATTGCACAGGGAAAGGAGAATGGCTTGAGCATGATGCCGGTCATGCGAATCCAATAAATTGTGCAAAAGACAATAAATATAATGGTTGCCGTATAGTACGTAAATATGTTGATGCCGAAAAACCATTTACATGCGATGCTGGGAATTTTGTGCCGGCTGAAAATATTACCTTAAGCGGTTGTGCACAGCATGGGTGTTCTGGTGGTGATAAACATCCGCCTTTATATATATATGGTGATAAAAATCAAGATTGTAAAACACCTTTGTACCAGAATACACAATGGCGGTTTGTAAAGAATGCTGGTACACGTGCTGGTTTTAGATATAGAGGTACAAAACATAGTTCCACAGATTGGTGTATGTTGAATGCAATAGATGGTCCGTGGAATAAGCATAATAATGATGATACAGGGCATTTTTGTGTGGGACGTCCAAAGTTAGAAGGCGGACAAAGTATACCGCGTTGGTTCAAGTTATAATATAGATGATATTGAATGTAGTAAAAAAAATACCCGCCAATTAGGCGGGTGTTTTTTAGTGCACATTATTTTGACAATTTGTGGATGACCAAACCACTACGCAATTTTGGTTCAAACCAAGTTGTTTTTGGTGGCATAATGTTGCCTGTATCTGCGATGTTAATGATTTGGTTCATTGTGACCGGATACAATGCAAATGCAGCAACCATTTCACCACTGTCTACGCGTTTTTGTAATTCACCCAGTCCGCGGATTCCACCAACAAAGTCAATACGATTTGATGTACGCAAATCACCCAAGTTCAAAATTTTATCAAATACTAAATTAGATAAAACTGTCACATCCAACACACCGATTGGGTCGTTGTCGTTATATGTACCTGGTTTTGCAGTTAACGAATACCAATGACCATTCAAATACATACCAAAGTTATGTAATGCGTTTGGTTTGTAAATTGATGTTCCCATGTCGCGTACTTCAAAAGATTTTTCTAACTCTGTGATAAATTGTTCTGGGGTTAAACCATTCAAATCTTTGACAACACGGTTGTAATCAATCACGTGCAATTGTGATGCAGGGAAAATCACAGCCAAGAAATAATTGTATTCTTCGTTGCCTGTATGATTTGGGTTGTTTTCACGTTTTTCAGCACCAACACGTGCTGCGGCGGCTGTTCTGTGGTGGCCGTCGGCAACATACATCGCAGGAATGTTTTTGAATATTTCTGTGATACGTGCATTAACTGTGTCATCGTCGATTTTCCAGAATGTATGACCGAAACCATCCTCGGCAACGAAATCGTATTCAGGTGCGTGATTGTGAATCCAATCAGCAACCAATGTGTTCATTTCATCAACGTCTGGATATGCAAAGAACACAGGTTCCAAATTCGCATCTTGGATACGAACGTGAATCATACGATCGTCTTCTTTTTCTTTACGTGTTAATTCGTGTTTTTTGATTTTGCCAGACATATAATCGTCAACGTTTGCAGCGGCAACCAAACCATATTGTGTGCGGCCATCCATTGTTTGTGCATAGATGTAATACATCTCTTTGTCGTCTTGTTTTAACCAGCCACGTGATTGCCACAATTTAAAATTCTCGACCGCTTTGTCATATGTGCGTTGTTCATGTTCGCCAGCAATTGGATCGAAATCGATTTCTGGTTTGATGATGTGCAATAATGATTTTTCACCGGCTTCGGCCTTGGCTTCCGCTGAGTTCAAAACGTCGTATGGACGTGATGCAACTTCGGCTGCTAATTCTTTTGGTGGACGTACACCGGCAAATGGTTTTATTTTCATATCTGTTACCCCCTTTGTTGTTGTAATAAAATGTTTTTTTATTTTTTTCTTTGAAAGAATTCTTTGATTTTTTGTCTGCGAATTTGTCTTGGTGTGATAACACCGTCTTCCAATAATACCTGTTGTTTTAATTGTTCAATACGGTCAGTCGGCATAAATGGATGTGTGTGATATCTGTAAAAACGCGTATCGTTTTTATCATAAAAATGAAAGTTTGTTTCAATTTGGCCGTTATAGTCTGGTTCAGCATGAACCAAAAACCAATCTGTGATTGCACCCAATGTAGTATAATGTTTAAAAGTGTATAAATGTTTTTCTGTATCGTGTTGCCAATATCCAGGATACCAAGTGAAATACCCCAGATCGTTATCGGTTGGTTCTTGGTTTTTATTTATTTCGTATTTAAAATCGCCGATTAATTCAGGATGAAATTCTTGGATGTTGACCCAGAAATTTTTGAATTGTGCTGCATATTTTTGATTTGTATGTTTTATGTCAATGTATGCCAAGATATCATTTTTGTTGTTGCACAGCATTTTCGTCAAATCAGGTAAATACATTAAACCAGATTTATAAATAATAGTATATTCTGTATTGTTATCTTGATTTTGTGTTTTGGTAAATTCTATATCGTATTTAAGTGAACTTGTTTTCTTTTTTAACATCAATAACCCTTTTTGACTTTTCTGTTTCGTGATTATAGCCACAGAAAAGCCAAAAAGCAAATTTTATTACAAATTGATTTGGACCGGAATCATCGTTTCTGTTTTGACATCATCCAGTGGACTGAATTGCAAGGGGACGGTTTCAAAATTTATGTTATTCATATCAATTTTACGGATTACACGGTTAAACATTGTGTGATAATAAATCACTTTGTTTTTTAAATCGCTGGCAATTGTCCATTGGGTTGCAGACGGCATTTTGACGGGTTCGCGGCCCGGGGCAAATGCGGTGCCAAACGGGACGTCAAAGTTATTTAGTATATGAAACGCCTGGTTTATTGTGTTGGGGCCGTCTGGTTGTTGAATTATCATGTTACTGAAAAAAGCAGCGCGAACAAACCGGGATGGGGATGAAAAATCACCGGGTAATCCTAATAATCCTGTGCCGCCACTGAAAGATTTTAATGTATCTGGGCCCAATTTCATTGGTTCGGCGGTACCCGATTTTAAATTTACATAATTATTTAGATTTGTGTGTTGCCATGTAAAACTGGGGCTGTTTGCGATTGTACCGATTTTGTCTTCGTGAAATGTTGGTGTACCGTTAATGATTTCCAGTACCGCCACACGTCCATTTGGTTCGGTAATGCGCCAATGTGTTGTCGATGAAGTTGGTTCAATCCCGACAATGCGGACGTTGTTTATGTTGGCTTTTACTTCGTCAATAGATGAAAAGTTTGCTAAAATCCAAGATACCACTTGCAAGTCTGACAAAGTTATATCGCGCATAGTTTCGTCGTATTTTTGGTATTCTCCGTAATCAGGAAAATAGAATAGGGCAGCATTTAATCCTGTTTCATTTGTTCCATCAATTACAAATTCGGGACGTTGGGCACCCAATCCTACATAGCCATAATTTGCGGTGAATTGTACACCATTTTGAGTCCCGTCTGGCAAGAATGATTGTGTGGTATGTCCGCGTGGAATAACTGTGTAAATATTGTTTGTTTCGGCTTCGGCCCAATCAATTGTACGTGCAGAAATGGTTGCACCATCGCGTGCATGTAGTGTGATACCAGTGCAGGCCAGGGCGCCATGTGATATGATTGTAATGCATATAACGAATAAAAGTTTTTTCATATATTACTCCTTTGATATATATTTTGCTATATCAAAGGTTTTTTTGTGATAGGTATGATTGCCAATTAAATTAATCCAGACCAAATATTGTGCAGTTGTTGTGTGTCAACATTTTGTTCCATAAAACTGATTGTTTGTGTAATTGTTTTGCGCTGGGCATCTGTCCAATTTAAGTGTGATAATTGTTTTTCAAAGAAATCTGTCACAGATTCAAATTCATTATTGTGTAAAATATTTGTTTGTTCGAAATTTGCACTGCACCAATCAGATACCATTTCTATTAATACATCGTGTGGAATATTTTGGACGTTTTTATAATATTCAATATGGTGTGGTTGTGTTGAATGGTGTTCGCGATTTGCTTTGTTAAAAGCATCTGCATATTGTTGTGAAATTTTGCAGTCTGGATGATAGTTTGTATAATTTATATATGCATAACCCACCTGGATTGGATCATTAAATTTATCATAATCGTGTTTTGGGAAATGGTACCCCATCAGTCCAGCAAAATAGTTCACAGCCGCAATATGACGGTGCGTTCTGGATTTATGGAATGCCAAGATTTCATCCATTGGTATTGGCATGATAAATGGACTTTGGTTTTATAAAATTTTATGTTTAATAAATGCGACAAAATTTTTTAATTCTGTCCAAGAATCAAACACGAAATTATCAATTGCATTTGGTCCACTCACAGACATTGCGTGATGCCAGCAATAATATGCCAGTGCAGCAAATAATAATGTCGCCAGTATTCGTAACAATGTGGATGTGCCACCCATTACGCCATAAATCAAGCAACGAATACAAAATACTGCACATACAAATGCAACAACGCCCATAAAAACGGCCGAGCCAAAAATAGTTGAAATAATTCCCATCGTTTTTTCCTTTGTTTAACAAGTGTATTTTATCATAAAAAAGCACAAAATAAAACAAAAACTAAACTAATTTGCGGTTTTGAATTAGGATGACTTATGTATTTATGATATAATGTACCCGTATAGAAAAAGGATATAAAAATGCAAAAATGGGAAAAAGCGCTGGATAAATTTTTACAACGATATATTGATAAACCTTGGTTCGAAGGTGCTATTTTGTGTGGCAGCTATTCAACAGGCAGTCAAAATAAATTTTCTGATATAGATATAACAATTGTGGCTTCTAATGATATAGGTTGGAACGAGAAATCAAATTGTTATGTTGATGGTTTTTTGATTGAGTATTTGATTAACCCAGTATATAAATACCAGGTTTTTATGGAATCTGATATAAAAAATAATAAAGTGTTGATACATAATATGTTTGCACATGGGGTCATTTTGTATGATAAAAATGGCAATGTAAAAAAATTACACCAGCAAGCAATTCGTGATTTAAAGAAAAAATTTAAACCGTTATCTAAATATTCTGCCGATTTCAAAAAATATCATTTATGGGATAGGTATGATGAATTGCAATCGTTACAACATGATGGATACCACATAGATTTAATATATTGGACTTTGGTTAGTGAATTAATATCTGCATATTGCAGTTTTAATTGTTTGCCGTTATTACCACAAGCCAAGATAGAAAGATTATTAACGAATAAAGAATATGCAAAACGTTATCACGCAGACAGATTACCAGATAAAAAATTTACAAAATTGTTACTGGATTGCTTTGACGCAAAACAGAAAGATAAAATAAGCACGGTTACGAAACTGTATAACTATGTTATGAAATCTGGTGGTGGGTTTGATATAGGTCAATTTCGCGGAAAACAAAAAATTGAAAAAAGGTAACCGAAACTTTTCAATTTTATGAAATTTGAGTTAAATGAATCTGTTTACATCAAATTCGAATTCTGTTTCCAATACATTATCACGTTTGTGATTTATGAATTCTTTTATTTTCTTGCCACCCAATAATTCATACAATTTACAGACGCGACTGTTGGTTAATGTTCCAGTGGTAAATTTATTTGCACCGTTACTTTTGATACGTTGTGAGAATGCTTGGACCAAGCTGAGTGCAAATTTTATATCACCAATAACAGATTCATCCACATATAATGCTATTAATCGATAATTTCCGTTTTCGTCTTGCATGCCACCAACAGAGCCCACAACTTTACCATCTGGGTTTTCTGCAACTATATTTATAGAATTTTTATCACGAATTATATTCGCCATTTTTTCTATTCTGGCGGGACTGGTGTATTCTTGAATTTTGTTTTCTAAATATTCTTTTGTATGAAGTTCAGCAAAAGAACGACGATATCCAGTTGCAATAATTTGTTGAATTGCTTTTGCGTCATCTGGAACCGCGTTTCTAATTTTTATTTCCATATTATGACCCTTTTTGTACGAATTATATCACAAAGAGAGTTTGTTAAACTAATTTTCGGCTTTGAACCCATGATAAATAATGTTTTTTATCATCCAGTTTATAAGCATACTTTTTTAATGGTTTGAAGTTATCAATTAATTTTATAACTTCGGTTAATACTTTGTCTTTATTTTTACCAGCGATATCAACCATTACTTCATTTGGTAGCAACTTTCGATTTTTTATTACCGAATTTGATCGTTCGATATATTCAGGGCGGAACAAACCACCTTCATTATTTTTTCTGTGTTCCATTTGTTTTTTTATCTGTTTTGGATCACTAGACACAAGCCTGATAATTATAAATTTGTATCCACGAAAAATCTTTGGTAATTCTCTTGCCCTTATATTATCAAAATCAAGCGCAACAATATTTCTTAATCCTTTTTTATAGAAAAATTTTATCTGTGCCAAAGTGTTTTCCCAACACAACTTTTCTTCATATATTCCGACATCTTTTACATTTTTGGGAATAATAAACTCTGGAACCATATTTTG